>Ga0209716_1000463_pt1 | contig 38627 bp, 39 predicted proteins | sample COGITO_mtgs_1205_FD_184811 | JGI IMG/M metagenome (GOLD analysis project Ga0209716, IMG submission 184811) | Pelagic marine microbial communities from North Sea - COGITO_mtgs_120531 (SPAdes) (version 2) | ecosystem: Environmental > Aquatic > Marine > Epipelagic ...
AAAGAATTTAATCTGGTTTCATGGTGCTAGTGTAGGTGAGATATTAAGTGTAATACCACTAATAGAAAAATTTGAAAAAGACAAAAATATTCATCAAATTCTAATAACATCAAATACCTTAAGTTCATCTAAAATAATTAGTAATTTAGGACTAAAAAAAACAATTCATCAATTTTTTCCTATCGATAGTGCTTATTTTTCAAAAAAATTTCTTGAATATTGGAGGCCAAAAATTGCAATTTTTATCGACTCGGAAATTTGGCCTAATATGATTTTGGATATTAAAAAGAAAAAAATTCCTTTAATTTTATTAAATGGACGTATAAATAAGAAATCTTTTCGTAAATGGAAAAAAATTAACCAGACCGCACAATTTCTATTTAGTAAATTTGATATATGTTACCCATCAAGTAAAGAGTCAAACATTCATTTAAAGTCGCTAGGAATTAAAAAAAATAAATATTTGGGCAATTTAAAATTCTCTCAAACTGAAAAAGAAGAAAATCAAATTTCTATTAAACAAAAAAAATTTTTTCGCTCAAAAAATATTTGGTGCGCTTCCAGTACACATAATTCTGAGGAAATATTGATAGGCACTGCTCATAAAAAATTAAAAAAAAAATACAAAAATTTGATTACAATAATAATTCCAAGACACATAGAAAGAACAACTGTGATTATTAATCAATTAGAAGAACTGAATTTAAATGTACACTGTCATAGTTATGGAGATCAAATTAAAAAAAATACTGATATTTATTTAGTTGATGCTTACGGCAAAACAAAATCTTTCTATAGAATATGTAAAATTGTCTTTTTAGGTGGTTCAATTATAAGACACGGTGGTCAAAACCCTTTAGAGCCAGCCAAATATGGTTGTAAAATTTTACACGGACCGCATGTTTGGAATTTTGGTGAAATATATCAACTTTTAAAAGAATACAATGTATCATCAAAAGTTAACAACATAGATCAATTAATCAAACAAACAAATAAAGACTTTAATAAAAAAGGTAATTCATTAAAAATAAAAACAAAAATAAAAAGTATCGGAGACAAAATATTGAACTCTACATTTAAAGAAATAAAGTCTTTTATTAAATAAAAATGAAAATTAAAAAACCACTCTTTTGGGATAAAGAAAGATTAAGTTTTTTGTCCATTTTATTATTTCCTTTCACAATATTTATAATTCTTAGCAACATTCTAAAAAAACTTCAAAATCAGCATAACCAATCAAAACATATAAAGACTATTTGTGTTGGTAATATTTATGTGGGTGGTACAGGTAAAACTCCTTTAGCTATAGAGCTTTACAGAATATTCAAAAAACTTAGGCGAAAAACTGTCTTTATAAAAAAATTTTACAATGAGTCTATTGACGAAGAAATTTTACTAAAAAAAGAAGGTCATTACATATCTGCAAAAAATGGAAGGCTTAATGCTTTAAAAAAGGCAATAACAAAAAAGTTCAATCTAGCTATTTTTGACGATGGTCTTCAAGATAAATCAATAGATTATAATTTAAGAATAGTTTGTTTTAATAAACAAAACTTTGTTGGAAATGGTTTTTTAATACCTGCTGGACCATTAAGGGAACATATAACAAGTTTAAAAGATTATGATGTTGTTTTTTTAAACGGGTATGGAAATAATGTTAAAAAAAAGATTTCTAGAATTAAAAAAATAAATAAAGAAATAAAAATATTCGAAACAACTTATCATCTTGTCAAAGAAAAAAAGGTGAATAAAAAAGATAGGTTTGTTGCTTTTGCGGGAATTGGAACTCCGGATAATTTTAAGAAAACTCTTGATAGCCATGGTTTCAATGTTACAAAATTTTTATCTTATCCTGACCATTATAATTATTCAGATTTAGATATTAAAAAAATAAAACAAATTGCAAAATCATTTAAAGCGAAAATTTTAACTACGGAGAAAGATTTTTTAAGAATTAAAAACAATAATCAATTAAAAAATGATAAAAGTAATCAAATAAAATTTTTAAAAATGAAGCTAGAAATTAAAAATGAAAAAAATTTTATTAACTTTTTAAAATCAAGAATATGAGTTTGATAAAATATTTAATACAATTTATTACAATTTCCTTTTTATTAGTATTGTTTAGGATACTTGGTTTTAAAATTGCTTCAAATATATCTTCTAAAATTTTCACTTATATTGGTCCACTTTTTAGATCAAAAAATTTAATAAAAGAAAATATTATCAAGGCATATCCAAAAATAGAAAACAAAGATTTAAAAAAAATTATAAATGGCATGTGGGGAAATTATGGAAGAATATTGTCTGAATATGTTTTTATGAAAAATTTTAGAAATTCAAAACTAAGTGATAATATAATAATTAAAGGTCAAGAAATTCTTGATAAAATTAAAAGTGAAAATAAACCTGTGATATTTATTTCAGGTCATTTTAATAACTTTGAATTGATGGCAATGCATATAGAAAAGTCTGGACTAGAGGTGGCAGCAATCTATAGACCTCTTAATAATAAGTTTTTGAATTTTTTTATGGAAAAAATAAGAAAAAAATTTATTTGCAAACACCAAATTAAAAAAGGAATTTCTGGAACAAAGAAAATTCTAAATCATTTCAAAAATGGAACATCTATTGCTTTAATGATAGACCAAAGATTATCTCAAGGCATTAAAACAAATTTTTTTAATCAAGAAGCACTGACTACAACTATACCCGCACAGTTTGTTAAAAAATTTAATTGTAAAATCGTGCCTATTTATATTGAAAGAATAAATAAATTTAATTTCGCTCTTAAAGTTTATGAGCCAATAAGCTATTCAAAAGATGAAACTATTCATAACATAACCTCTGATCTTAATAAAATTTTAGAAAAGATGATTTTAAAAAATCCTGAACAATGGATATGGTCTCACAATAGATGGAAAGTTTAATTATTAGTGGCTATCTTCTCTTTTTTTTGATGCTTCAACATACGAATAGTATGGCTCTTGAAGATCAACATTCCAATAGTTGAGCTCCTCAAGCTTAATTTCTTTGCCAGATATAGCACAAATTACAAAATCTCCATGCTCAACAACTTCAAAATTATTTGGTAAATATTTTAATTTAGCTAATTTTTTTATCATTTATAGTTTATATATTATTACATGAGAGTTGGTATAATTGGAAGTGGTGGTCGTGAACATTCAATATGTCACGCACTTAATAAATCAAAAAAAATTACCCAATTGTATTGTTTCCCTGGAAATGCTGGTACATCAAAAATTGCTAAAAATATCATTATTAATCTTGACGATTTTGATGAATTAAAAAAAATTATTATACAAAACAATATTGATTTAATTGTAGTTGGACCTGAAAAACCTCTAGTAGATGGTATTGTGGACTTTCTTGAGGAAAATAATATCAAAGTGTTTGGCCCTAATAAAATAGCATCTCAGCTTGAAGGTTCAAAAATTTTTACTAAAAATCTTTGTAAAAAATATAACATCCCTACAGCTAAATTTGGAATTTTTGAAAATCTTCATGATGCAGAAATTTTTACAAATAAGGCTAAATATCCATTGGTTATTAAAGCTGATGGGTTGGCTTCTGGAAAAGGCGTTTTTATTTGTGATAACACAAATGAAGCTAAAAATGCAATTAAAGAAGTATTTGATGGAAAATTTGGAAAAGCTAAAAATATTCTAATAGAAGAATTTCTTAAAGGTGAAGAAATGAGTTTCTTTGTAATTACTGATGGTAAAACAATAAAAAATTTTGAAACAGCGCAGGACCACAAGAGGGTATCCGAGGGTGATAAGGGTAAAAATACAGGGGGTATGGGCGCTTATTCACCATCAAGATTAATTAATAAAGACTTAGAAGCTAAAATATTAAAAAAAATTATCTTACCTACAATTCATGGTCTTAATGAAATTAATACAGTCTATAAAGGCTTCCTGTATGTTGGATTAATGATTGTAAATAATGAGCCATATTTGATTGAGTACAATGTTCGAATGGGTGATCCAGAATGTCAGACTATCTTACCAAAGCTTGAAACAGATTTGTTAGATATTTTTTTAGCCTGCTGTAATGGCACATTAGATAAAACTGAAATAAAATGGCAAGACAAAAAGAGTTTGTGTGTTGTATTATGTAGCAAGGGTTATCCAGAAAACTTTCAAAAAAACATATTAATCAAAGATTTAAATAAATTAAAACTAAATAAAAATGAATATTGTTATCACGCAGGTACAAAAATTGTTGATAATAAGATATATTCAATAGGAGGACGTGTATTAAATTTTGTTAGTCTATCTTCTGATTTTAATGAATGTAGAAATAATATTCACAAATTGTTAGAACTTCTTAATTGGAAAGATGGTTTTTTTCGAAAAGATATTGGCTATAAAGTAATAAATAAATGAGAATAATTGCCGGAGCTTCGAAGGGTAAAAAAATACTACAGCCAAAAGATCAATTAACTAGACCTCTAAAAGATTTAACTAAAGAATCTATATTTAACATAATTATGCATTCAAATAAATTTGAGACTAAAATTGAAGGTTCCAAAATTTTAGATTTATTTTCAGGTGTTGGTTCCTTTGGTCTTGAGTGTCTTTCAAGAGGAGCTTTAAATGCAGTTTTTGTAGAGAGTTATAAGGAGGTTTTAGATATCTTAAAAAAAAATATAGAAAATCTTAATTATGTTAATTCTTCCACAATAATAGAACAAGATATCTACGATAGTCTTGATTTTAAAACACTCAAAAAATTTGACATTATTTTTATTGATGCACCATACAAAGAAAAACGTGTAGATATGCTTTTACAAAAAATTTTTGATGCAAAAATACTTAATGATAAATCTATAATCATCATTCACAGACATAAAAAAGAAAATGAAAATTTTATAGATAACTTTAATATAATTGAAGAAAAAATATATGGAATTTCAAAAGTTATATTTGGAAATTTTCTTTAAATTAAAATTTTTTTAGTTTCTTTTTTTATCAATTCAACTGATGGCTGGTCATAAGGATTAACCTTTAACGCTCTACCAAGAAGTATCGTTTCTAATATAAAAAAACAAAATAATTCACCTAAAGTTTTTTCATCTCTCTGCATAACTTCAAAACTTCTAAAAGGTATATTCTTTTTTATAAAAACTTTTTCAGTTGCTTTTTTTTGAGATAAAATTATTTGGTTTAAACTTTTATTCTTTAAATATTTATGTGAAAAAAGTATGTCATTACTTTTAACATGCATACTATTTTTTTCATGAGTAAAGAAAAAAGTGTAAAAATTATTTTTTGGTCCATCTAAGTACAGTTGCATCAGACTATGATTATCTTTTGGCATTGTGGAAATAATAGGAAGAATACCTTTGCCTTTTTTTCCCAGACTTTCAGCCATTAATTGTTGGTACCATTTAAAAAAATTATCTGAGCACTCGTCGTAATTTAAGATAACTGAATTAGATTTTTTTTTTTTTATAAAATAAAGAATGCTACTCACATTTGATACTAATGACCTAATAAAATTTTTATTTATAATGAGGCTATTTAGTTGCTTAAATTTTTTTTCATCTAAACCCATTAATTGTGCTGGCAGCATTCCCACCTCAGATAAAACTGAGTATCTACCACCTATAAAATTATTATGATGAATGATTTCAGATTTTAATTTATTCGCAATTGAATATAAATAACTATTTTTATTTTCTGTAATAAAAAAATTTTTTTCATTTTTTTTTATTAAAATATTTGCATTAGAAATCGTTTCAAGAGTATTTCCTGACTTTGAAACAATTAAATTAATATATTTTTTTTTTGAAATTTTAGTAGACGATTGAAGGTTATTAATAAAATAAAAATTTTTTTTTATTTTCTCTCTTAAAAAGTCATATATAGCTTCTGTTCCTAATATAGAACCTCCCATACCAATGACTCTTACATCTTTGTATTTTTTTATTTTTGAGATAATTTTTTTATTATAACTATATTTATAAAAAGTTGATAAAGACTCTATAACCTTATTTTTTTCTTTAAGTATTAAATTTAAATCTTTTGAAATTTCTTTGTTGAATTTTTTTATTATAAAGTTTTTAAAATTAATTTTCTTTGTAAACATCAATCTTTATTTGATTTTTTTCATAATTGTGTTTTTAATAGATGATGAATCTGTTTTTTTATTTTCATCACTTGTGGAGGTTTGGCCTAAAACATTCTTTATATCAAATTCATCTTCCTCGCTGCTTTTAGCTTCACTTGCTGGTTCTGGCAATTCATCAAAGTCAGGTGGCAAGACTAAAGGACTTTTTTTTTCAATTAAGAATTGATCTGTATTATTTTTTTTTTTCATACTAATCCCATCAACTACACTTTGGCAGCTTGTTAAGATTAAAACCATCAAAGATAAAATTATAAATTTATAAAAATTTTTCATTCTTCTTTTTTAAAAAATAATTCAGCATAAATAAGGCAAACTACCCCTAGAGAAATAAATATATCTGCTACATTAAAAATAAACCAGTGAATATTTCCTATATGAAGATCTATAAAATCTGGCACTGCTGAATATTTAATTCTATCATATAGATTACCTAGAGCTCCACCCAGTATCAGTAAAAGGCTATATTTTTTAAAATTATTCTCTTCTTTAATCACCATTATTAAAATAATCAAAATTAAAAATGATATTAGGAAACTTAGAGCCATATACCCAAAACTGTCACTAAAAGGTAATAAGCCAAATGATATACCTTTATTCCATATAAGATAAAAATTTAAATTTGGTAACACATATATATCTAGTGAACTTTCAAATTCAGCCAACTTTAAAATATAAATTTTTGATGACCTATCTAAAAAAAAAACCACAATAACAGTTAAAAAATTAAATATTATATTTTTTTTTTCACTTTTAATCATTTTTAAAAACTAAACTGAATGTCTTTCACATTTTGCTTTACTTATTTTCCAACACACTGGACATTTGTTTCCTTGTGCTTTTGTTGTTAATGCAGATATTTCATCAGTTTTAACTTTCTTAATTGTCGCTATAGAGGTAATGCACAACTCTGAAAAATCTACGTCTTTTGAAACTTCGTACAATTTTTCATTCAAATTTATTTCTAAACTTGCTTCAAGACTTGAACCGATTTCCTTGCTCGCTCTTTTTGACTCAATGCTAATATTACAAACATCTCTGATTATCTTTAAATCTATCCATTTTTTATTAAGTTTTTCGTTCAAAAAAGTTTCTGGAAATTCAATGAATTTTTCTAAATGGATACTTTTTTTTTTATCATTTATTAATCTAAAAATCTCTTCCGTCGTAAATGATAATATTGGTGCAAACCACTTAAGTAATGAATTAAGAATAATGTTTAATAATTTTATACAACTTTTTCTTTTTGCGGAATTTTTGTCATCACAATACAAACTATCTTTTCTTATATCAAAATAAAAAGCTGATAAATCAACTGTACAGAAATTTAAAAGCTCCTTGTAAAGATTGTGAAAATCATATGTTTTGAAATAATTTTTATAACTTTCATTTAATTCATATATTTTATTAAGCATATATTGTTCTAGTTCTGGCAACTGACTTAATTCTAATTTATTCATATCTATTTCCTCAAACTCATCATTTAAATTGCCCAATAAATATCTAAACGTATTTCTAATTTTTCTATACGAATCTGCGTGTTGTTCTAAAATTGAATGATCTATTCTTAAATCTTCTGCATAATTGGATGAGGCAACCCAAATTCTTAAAATATCTGCACCATATTTTTTTAAAATATCTTCAGGTGCCATTACATTTCCAAGAGATTTGGACATTTTCAAGCCTTTACCATCTACAACGAATCCATGTGATAATATTGACTCATAGGGAGCTTTACCTCTGGTTCCACAAGACTCTAATAATGATGAATGGAACCATCCTCTATGTTGATCAGATCCCTCTAAATACATTGATGCTGGCCATTTAAGATCTTCTCTTTTTTCTAAAACAAATGCGTGCGTACATCCGCTGTCAAACCAAACTTCAACAATATCGCTAATTTTTTCATAATCTTTTGCGTCATAATTATTTCCCAAAAATCTTTGAGGGTCATCCGAGAACCAACAATCTGAGCCTTCTTTTTCATAAATGCGTGCAATATTTTCATTTACATTATCGTCAACTAAGATTTCTTTTGTAACCTTATGTACAAATATTGGTAACGGAACTCCCCAAACCCTTTGTCTTGATACACACCAATCAGGTCTTGTTTCAATCATTGCTTTAATTCTTTCTCTACCTTTGTTTGGATAAAACACAGTGTCATCAAGAGCTTTTAATGCTTTTTGTCTAAGGCCATGACTTTCCATCGAAATAAACCATTGCGGTGTAGCTCTATGAACCAGCGGAGCTTTTGATCTCCATGAATGTGGATATGAATGAATTAATTCTCCATTAGATAATAATTTTTTTTGTTCTTTGAGTTTTTGAATAACAATTGGATTTGCTTTAAAAATATGAGTTCCTTCAAATAATGGAAGGTTTTTAGTATATTTACCATCATCATCTACAGTTTCTAGTGCTTTAATCCCGTTTTTTAAACAAAGATTAAAATCATCAGGACCGTGACTAGGCGCACAGTGAACAACACCAGTTCCTTGCTCAGTGGTTACAAACCTTGCTTCAAGCATTGGAATTTCATAGTCGTAACCAATTTCAAAAAATGGATGGTTACAAATCGTGCCCTCAAACTCTTTACCTTTAAACTTTTTAATTAGTTTATATTTTTTAATATCACAGTCTTTAATAACTGATTCTAGCAAAGCTTCAGCAACAACTATTTTTTTATCTTTAAAATCACCCTCATCATTTAATTGAATAATCAAATAATCTAATGCTTCATTATAGGCCAGAGCTTTGTTTGCAGGTATTGTCCACGGCGTAGTTGTCCATATAACAACTTCTGTACCCTCTAGCTCTTTAAGATTTGTTTTTTTAACTAAAAACGCTGCATAAATTGTATCAGATTTATGATCTTGATATTCAACCTCAGCATCAGCTAAGGCTGTTTTTTCAACTGTAGACCAAAGAACAGGTTTGAAACCTCTGTACAAACTTCCTTCTTTAAGAAATTTACCAAGCTCTCTTACGATTTGAGCTTCTGCCTCAAAGCTCATAGTGGCATAATGATTGTCCCAATCTCCTACAACACCTAATCTCTTGAATTGTGTTTTATGAACATTAATCCATTTTTCTGCAAAATCTCTGCACTCTCTTCTAAATTCTTTAATCGGTACTTCATTCTTGTTTTTTTTATTTTTTTTGTATTGTTCTTCAATTTTCCATTCAATTGGCAATCCATGACAATCCCAACCTGGAACATAAACTGAATCTTTTCCATCCATCTGGTGAAACTTGACAATTATATCTTTCAAAATTTTATTAAGGGCTGTTCCCATGTGAATATTTCCATTTGCATAAGGAGGGCCATCATGAAGAATAAATTTTTCTTTACCTTTGTTAGAGGCTCTTAATTCCTTATAAAGATCAATCTTATTCCAGTAATCTAGAATTTCTGGTTCTTTATTTTGCAAATTAGCTTTCATTGAAAAAGCTGTTTTGGGTAAGTTTAAGTTTTCTTTGCTCATTTTAACTTTTTCTTGCAACTTTTAGATCACTTCGAATTTGTAGTCTTAGTTGATTTACATTTTTAAATTTTTTTTCTTTTCTTATAAACTTTGTAAACTCAACTGATAGATACTTATTATAAAGATTTCCAGAAAAATTAAAAATATGAACCTCTAATAAGATTTTTTTTTGGTTAAAAGTAGGCCTATAGCCAAGATTAGCAATTCCTTTTAGGTATTTATTTGAGTTTTTTCTTTTTACTTTAACCGCATACACACCTGGCATTGCAACGACATAATTTTTAATATCAATATTACATGTTGGAAAACCAATTTTTTTTCCCTGCTGTCTACCCTTTTGAACCACTCCATCTATTGTCCAATTTCGATTTAATAATTTGTTAGCCAATTTTAAATTGCCTCTTTCCAAAAGAGCCCTGATGAAAGTAGAAGATACTATCTTTTTATTTAAGACAAGAGGGTTTGGTTTTATTATTTTATAATTATAGTTTACTTCATTTTGTATTAATTTTTTAACATCTCCTTCTCTATTATTTCCAAACTTAAAATTATTACTTACAAATAAATATTTTACTTTGAGTTTTTTGAATAAAAATTCTTTGATAAAAAAGTCAGACTTAATTTTAGAAAATTTTTTATTAAATTCTTTAGTGATTATAAAATCAACACCATAACTTTCTAATATTTTATTTTTTTGATAAATATTAGAAATTTTAAAGTTTTTTATTTTTTTGTTAAAATACATTTTTGGCATAGGATCAAAAGTGACAACACCAATTTTCAATTTATATTTTTTTTTATAAATATTGGCTTGTCTTAAAAGTTTTTGATGACCTAGATGTACTCCGTCAAAATTTCCTATTAATATGATTGACCTTTTATGTTTTTTTAAAATGTTAAAATTCTTATAGAATTTCATTTTTACCATTTAAGTTCTGTTTGAGTAAAATTAACTATAGCTTCATATTTCTTTGATACTGCTTCAATTCCCTCATCCTCAATTTCTTTTTTATGTACGCCATTAGAAATAAGCAATGAATCAAAGTTTAAAAGATTAGCTCCTTTTATGTCAGTATTCAAATTATCGCCTATTGACAAAACTTTTTTATTCTTATTATTTATTGACTGATTGTAAACCTCAGGAAATGGTTTTCCAAAGTATACGACTTTACCTCCCATTTTTTCAAAAATTAATGCTACTGATCCAGCGCACAATTCTCTTTTATTGCCTCTATCAACGATCAAATCGGGGTTAGTGCATATCATCGTTTTTTTTATTTGATCCTTAAGCAAATCTTTATAATAATTTAAATCCATACTTTCATCATCGAACAAACCTGTGCATAATAAATATGAACTTTTTGAAATTTTTTCTTCTTTATTTTTTCTAAAATCTAAAAATAAATCAAAATCTCGAGGGGGTCCAATATGATAAAATTTTTCACTTGAATAGTTTTTATTTAGATAACTTAGGGCTGCCTCTCCTGAGGAATATACTTTTTCTCTAATTTGAATGTTCATTCCCATTTTTTCTAAAAATGATTTTACTGTTTTACTTGGTCTTGGAGCATTAGTTAAGAGAACATAGTCTTTATTAGATTTACTTATTTGCTCTAAAGTTTCGATTGCATTTTTGTGTAGAGCTATTCCATTATGAACCACTCCCCATAAATCAATATAAAAGATGTCATAATTAGCTACAATTGAACCTAATCCTTCTTTATCCAAATTCTTAGTCATTATTGGAGGTATAGCTCATAAAAACAACAATTTCTCGGGTTTTTTGCTTGATATATATTTTTTTACTAACCTTGAAAAAGTTTGCCTAATAGCTATATGAGTCGCATATTAAAAGGAGAATTTATGAAATTTAAACCGTTACACGACAGAGTTTTAATTGAAGTTTTAGACAGTAGTGAAAAAACTGCTGGAGGAATAATTATCCCTGATACAGCACAAGAAAAACCTCAAGAAGGTAAAGTTATTGCTGTAGGTGGTGGAGCAAAGACTGAAGATGGAAAACTAATTCCAATGGATGTAAAAGTTGGAGATAAAGTTCTTTTTGGCAAATGGTCAGGAACTGAAATCAAAATCGATGGTAAAGAATACAGCATAATGAAAGAATCTGACATTATGGGTATTTCAGGTAAATAATTTAATTTAAAGGAGAAAATAAAATGGCAAAAATTGTAAAATTCGACTCTGAAGCAAGAGCAGCAATGATAAAAGGTGTTGATATTCTTGCAAACACAGTAAAAGTTACTCTTGGACCAAAAGGAAGAAATGTTGTTATTGACAAATCTTATGGTGCACCAAGAATTACTAAGGATGGTGTTTCAGTTGCAAAAGAAATTGACTTAGAAGATAAATTTGAAAACATGGGTGCTCAAATGGTTAAAGAAGTTGCCAGTAAAACAAATGAAGAGGCTGGCGATGGAACAACTACTGCAACTATTTTAGCTCAAGCTATTGTAAAAGAAGGTGTTAAATATGTTACAGCAGGCATGAACCCTATGGATGTTAAAAGAGGAATAGACGCGGCAGTAGAACATGTTAAAGCTAACTTAATTGCTTCAGCTAAAAAAGTAAAAGATACTGATGAGATTTCTCAAGTTGGAACTATTTCTGCTAATGGAGACAAGGAAATTGGTAACATGATTGCAAAAGCAATGCAAAAAGTTGGTAATGAAGGTGTTATAACCGTTGAAGAAGCAAAAGGAGTAGAAACTGAGTTAGATGTTGTTGAGGGTATGCAGTTTGATAGAGGGTATTTATCACCATACTTTATAACTAATGCTGATAAAATGACTACTGAATTAGAAAATCCTTTTATTTTATTGCATGAAAAAAAATTAACTAACCTACAACCAATGGTACCACTTTTAGAAGCTGTTGTACAAGCTGGTAGACCGCTAATGATTATTTCTGAAGATGTTGAGGGGGAAGCTCTTGCAACTCTTGTTGTAAATAAACTTAGAGGTGGTTTAAAAGTTGTTGCTGTTAAAGCTCCAGGTTTTGGTGATAGAAGAAAAGCAATGCTTGATGATATTGCAATCTTAACTGGTGGTCAGGTTATTTCTGAGGACATTGGTGTTAAGCTTGAAAATGTTAAACTTACAGATCTTGGATCTTGTAAGAGGGTAAAAGTTGACAAAGATAACAGTACTATTATTAGCGGAAATGGTAAAAAATCTGAGATTGAAGCTAGATGTACACAAATTAAACAACAAGCTAGTGAAACAACTTCTGATTATGATAGAGAAAAACTTCAAGAAAGACTGGCAAAACTTGCTGGTGGAGTTGCTGTGATTAAAGTTGGTGGTGCTACTGAAGTAGAGGTTAAAGAAAGAAAAGATAGAGTTGAAGATGCTCTTAATGCAACTAGAGCTGCTGCTGAAGAAGGAATAGTAGTTGGTGGTGGTTGTGCTCTTTTATACGCATCACAAAGCCTAGACTCACTTAAAGTTAAAGGAGATGATCAAAAAGCTGGTGTTGCATTAGTGGCTAAAGCTTTGCAAGCTCCTATTAGACAAATAACTTTAAATGCTGGAGTTGATGGTTCAGTTGTAGTTGGAAAACTACTTGAACAGAATAAAAAGAATATGGGTTACGATGCTCAGAACGAAGAGTACGTTGATATGTTTACTAAAGGTATCATTGATCCTGTTAAAGTTGTAAGAACAGCTTTACAAGATGCTGCTTCGATCGCTGGATTACTTGTAACTACTGAAGCCATGATTGCTGACAAACCAGATGACAAAGATTCTGGTGCTGGTGGAATGCCTGGTGGAATGCCTGGTGGAATGGGCGGAATGGGCGGCATGGGCGGAATGGGAATGTAATTACCCTTTTCGTACCTACGAAATTTAAAAACCCCAACGGTAGTAATACTTTTGGGGTTTTTTTGTGTTATAAGATTAGGATATGTCAAAAAGATACAGTGGAAAATCGTTCAAAGATTCGAGTGTTAGTAAAAAACCTAAATTAAGCTTAAAAGAAAAAAGAAAACTTAAAAAAGAAAAATCTAAAAAATCTTAAATTTTAGCTCTTTTTTGACTATGTTTTTTGAAGGTAAAATTTTTTGGCCTACTATTTCTACTTTTAAATTTTTTCTTTCCTTTAAAAGCAGAACCTTTTTTATCAAAATCTACTTGCAAATTATCTGATACTTTCTTTCCAAAATATTTTGGATTATTTGTAAAACCAGATGGTTTTGATTTATCTCCAAAACTAGATTTTCTAGAGTCATCTTTTTTAAAGAATTTTTTCTTATCTCCAAAACTAGATTTTCTAGAGTCATCTTTTTTAAAGAATTTTTTCTTATCTCCAAAACTAGATTTTCTAGAGTCATCTTTTTTAAAGAATTTTTTCTTATCTCCAAAACTAGATTTTCTAGAGTCATCTTTTTTAAAGAATTTTTTCTTATCTCCAAAACTAGATTTTCTAGAGTCATCTTTTTTAAAGAATTTTTTCTTATCTCCAAAACTAGATCTTTTTTCATCTCTAAATTTTCTTTTTTTGTTGTATGGAGCTTTGCTTCTTTTTTTTCCTTTTGAATTTTTTCTTAATCCACTTGGTGCAGGTTTGAAATTTGGATCAATCAATTTACTAATTGAGTTCCACATAGATCTATCATCTGGTGTAAGGAATGTTAAGGCAGATCCTTCAGATCCTGCTCTAGCAGTTCTGCCAATTCTATGAACATAATCTTCCGGAACTTGAGGTAAATCATAATTTATAACATGTTGAATTAAAGGAATATCTAATCCTCTTGCCGCAACATCAGTTGCTATCAATATTCTCTTAAGGCCTTTTCTAAATGAAGCAATTACTCTATCTCTTTTACTTTGACGAAGATCTCCATGGATAGCGTCAGCCGAATGACCTTCTTCTTTTAATCGCTTAACCATTTTGTCTGCACTTCTTTTGGTTTTAACAAAAACTAGAATTGATCCTTTTCTGGATAAAAACTGATCTATTAATTCATCGTATTTATTTTCTTTAAAAACTTGAAGGGTTGATTGTTTAATTTTTGCAATAGGAACTGATGTAGATCCTGTAGAAATTCTTTCGGGACTCGTCAGGTATCTCTCTGATATTCTTAAAATATTTTGTGGTAATGTTGCTGAAAATAATAGTGTCTGATGATCTTTAGGTACAAATTTTAATATCATCTCTATTTGTGGTGTAAAACCCATATCTAACATTCTATCTGTTTCATCTAGTACCAAATATTTTGTGGCTGAGAGGTTTAAGCTTTTTCTTTTTAAGTGATCATTAATTCTACCAGGTGTGCCAACTATTATTCTAGATCTATTACTTAGTTGCCTAAGTTGTTTTTGCATAGCTTCTCCACCAATAAGCAATGCTGTCCTGATATTAATCTTATCGCTAATAATGCTTTTAATGGCCCCCATTACCTGAGATGCAAGCTCTCTAGTAGGGCACATAACTAAAGCAAAAGCATTTTTGTCTAGTATTAATTTATTAATTAGAGGAATGCTAAAAGCTAAAGTTTTTCCTGTTCCAGTTTGTGCTGTTCCTAAAATATCTTTACCTTCTAAAGCTACTGGTATAGCCATACTCTGAATAGGGGTAGGCTTTGTAAAATTCATTTTTTGTAATGAATTTTTTAACGAATCTTCAATCTTTAATAATTTAAAATTTTCCATTTGATTGTTTAGATTTTTTAAAACTTAAGGAGATGTGCTCTTAATCCTTTAATACGTCTAACTTATATAGCGATATCTATACGTTTTTATAACAATCACAAGAACTGAATTTTTAATTGAAGTACAGCTAGTGAGTAAATAATAGCTTTTTTTAAGTTTTCAAATGACTCAATTCATGTATAAGAACCACAAATTATGAGTAACAATATTCGAAACATCACAATTATTGCCCACGTTGACCATGGTAAAACAACCATGATCGACAACTTAATGAAACAAAGTGGTTCATTCAGAGAAAATGAAGTTGTTGATGAAAGATTAATGGATTCTGGCGAGCTAGAAAAAGAAAGAGGTATCACTATTTTAGCTAAACCAGCATCAATAGATTGGCAAAACTCAAGAGTAAATATTATAGATACACCAGGTCACAGAGACTTTGCGGCTGAGGTTGAGAGAGTTTTAAGTATGGCTGATGGTGCTTTATTACTTATAGACTCTGCAGAGGGTGTAATGCCTCAAACAAAATTTGTACTAGCAAAAGCTCTTAAACAGGGGTTAAAGCCTATCGTCGTCATTAACAAACTAGATAAAGCAGACCAAAGAGCCAATGAAGTTTTGGATGAAACTTTTGATTTATTTGTGAGTTTAGATGCTAATGAAGAACAGTTAGATTTTCCAGTCATGTATGCAAGTGGTAGATCTGGTTGGGCTAGTAAGGAAGTTGATGGGCCAAGAGAAAATCTACACCCGCTATTGGATTTAATTATTGAACATGTAAAACCTGCAGAACTTGACAAAACAAAACCTTTTGCAATGCTGTCTACGCTTTTATATGCAGATAGTTTTTTAGGAAGAAGTTTAGTTGGAAGAATATCTCAAGGAACAGCAAAAGCTAATCAACCGATTAAGGCTATAAATTTAAAGGGCGAAAAAGTAGATGAAGGAAAATTAACTAAAATTTTTCGTTACGAAGGAACAAAAAAAGTGCCAATAGAAGTTGGTGAAGCTGGTGATATTGTTGTCATTGCAGGGCTAGAAAAAGCAAATGTAGCTGATACCATATGTGATCCAGAATTAAATGATCCCATCCCTGCAACACCTATAGATCCACCAACTATGTCTATTACAATAAGCGTCAATAGTTCTCCACTAGCAGGTACTGAGGGTAAAAAATTAACTAGCACCCAAATCAGAGATAGATTAGTTCAAGAGGCTCAAAATAATGTTGGAATTACTTTTTCTCAAAATGAAAATGTAGACTCTTTTGTAATTAGTGGTCGTGGAGAATTGATGCTTGAAATTTTACTTACTCAAATGAGACGTGAAGGTTTTGAAATGACAGTAAGCCCCCCTAAAGTTTTATATCAACAAGATGAGGCTGGAAATAAATTAGAACCTATTGAAGAAATTACTGTTGACTTAGATGAGGAATTTTCTTCAAAAATAATTGACTCGATGAATAGAAGAAAAGGAAAGTTGCTGGATCTCAAGGATACAGGCAAAGATAAAAAAAGATTAATTTTTCATGCACCAACTAGGGGTTTGATGGGTTACACAAGTAGATTTTTGACCTTAACAAAAGGTACTGGTGTAATAAATAGAATTTTTCATGGTTATGGAAAATTTGAAGGTGAAATGGATGGAAGAAAAAATGGTGCTTTAATTTCAATGGCCACTGGTAAAGCGGTTGCTTTTGCAATATTTAATCTACAGGCAAGAGGTGAGATGTTTGTAACTCACAATGACCCAGTTTATGAAGGTATGATAGTGGGCTTAGCACCAAAACCAGGTGATATGATCATCAATGTCATGAAGGGTAAACAATTAACAAATATGAGAACACAAGGTACTGATGAAAATGTAGTACTCACACCAGTGAGAAAAATGTCAATTGCAGAACAATTAAGTATGCTAAATACTGATGAAGCACTCGAGATTACTCCAAAATCTCTTAGATTAAGAAAAGCTATACTTAATCCAAATGAAAGAAAGAAAAACGAAAAGTCTAGTACACCTCTCTAATTAAAAATTTTTCCAACAACATACAAACTTAAAGCAACTGCAGGACCAATTCCAAAAGCAAACAATAATGTTCCTAAACCTACAGTACCACCCAAATACCACCCAATAGACATGACTGTGATTTCGAGAGTTGCTCTAACAACAGCAATTGGAAAATTTGTTTTTTTTTGCAATCCTATCATCAGGCCATCTCTTGGCCCTGCTCCTAAATTCGCAATCAAATAAATTCCACCACCTAAACCCACTGTTAGTACAGCTGCTACAGCTAAAAAAATTTGGGGAATAAAATCTTTAGGTGTAGGTACAAACCTAATACAAATATCAATCATAAGGCCAATGATCAGAGCATTTAAGATTGTTCCCATTCCAGGTTTTTGACTTAAAGGCACCCAAAGAATTAATAACAAAATACTAATGATTATAGTTATTGCTCCAACAGAAAGACCAACATTCAAATGAATTCCTTGTGCAAAAACAGACCATGGTGAAGCTCCTGCAGCTGAAACTATTAATAATCCCTCACCAAGACCAAATAAGGTTAATCCAAAACATAAAAAAAATAATGTAGAAATTTTTGGTTTTAAATTTAAAGGTTTATCTGAGCTCCATGAAACTCTCGGAACATTTTTTATAGACAAAAACATACTTTGACTAATTATACACTTTCACAAGAAAAGAAAGTCTATTATTCTTAATTTTAATATGAAAAAAATTTTTATAAACATTATTCTTTTTCTTTTATTATCATCGAATTTAAATGCTCATGTTTCTCATTATAAAGATTTTAAAAAAATTGAAATGGAAATTTTTCGAAATAATGAATTGATTGGATATAATTATTATTTTTTTACAAAAAAAAATAATGAGATACAGGTAACTAATCAAATTAAAATTACTGTAAAATTACTTGGAACAATAATATTTGATGTGGAGGGCTATGGAGAGGAAAAATATATTGATGATAAATTAATTTCTTTTAATTCAAAAACCAAACAGAATAAAAAACAAAAGTTTGTAAACCTGTCGTTAAATGAAGAAAAAAATAGATTTATCATAAAAGGTTCTTCTTTTTCAGGGGAAGCTAATATAAAAAATGTAGTGGGGAATTGGTGGAATCATAAAATACTCCAGGCTGAAAGCCAAATTAGTCCAGTTTCTGGCAGTATAAAAAAACAAGTTGTAACATTTGTTACCAAAGAAAAGATTGAATTATATGGAAAAAGTTATGAAGCTGAACGCTTCACTCTAAAATCTAAAAATTTAGATCTTCCTGATGATAAAAAATTAAATTTTGATATTTGGCTTGAAAAAAACACAGGCTTAATTCTTAAAGTAAAATATTCAAGAATGGGTGATTGGGAGTATAGATTAAAAAGTTTTGAATAGTTTTTATTTACCCGCTACAACCATACCTTCTATTAACATTGTTGGAGAATTAGTTGAATACTTAAATTCAAGATCATCGGCTATAGTAATATTTTTAAATATATCTTTAAAGTTTCCTGCAATAGTAATTTCACTAATGGGATATTTAAATACACCATTTTCAACTACAAATCCTGTTGCTCCTACAGAATAGTCTCCTGTAACTAAATTGCTTCCATGTCCAATTGTTTCTGTAATATATAAAGTTCTTTTATTTAACTTTAAAAGGTCTTGGTACGAAATAGATCCTTTTTCAAAAAATAAATTACTAGTTCCATCACGTCTGCCATTTGATTTTAAATTCAATTTTTTTCCGTTGTAAGTATCTACTAGATAGTGTTTTAAAACGCCATCATCTACTAATTTTAATTCTTCTGTTTTAACGCCCTCTGAGTCAAAATATCGTGAGCCAAGGCCTTTAACTATATCTGGTTTGTCAAAAATATTTATCGATTTTGCAAATATATCCTCATTCATCTTGTCTTTTAAAAATGAAGTGCCTCTTGCTATAGAAGAAGATGAGATTGCACTAGCAAAAGTACTTAATATTCCTTTTGAAATTCTTCTATCAAAAATGATACTAATTTTTTCACTTTCTATTTTTTGAGGATTTAATTTTTGAATTGTTTTTTTTGCAGCCATTCTCCCAATTTGTTTAGGTTTCGACATATCATTTAGATGACACACATTTGTGAACTCATAATCTCTTTCCATATTGTTAGAAACTTTCGCAACAGCAACGCATGAGGCTGAAAAAGATGAGGATTTATATCCATTTAAAAAACCATCACTATTAGCTAAAATAAAATTTGATTTACTCTCTGAAAAGCCTGATTCAGTATTAATAATTTCTTTCTTTTCAAATGCAGAATCTTCAACTTCTTTTAAGTACTCTATCTTTTCATCGTTTTCTATATGATCATCATCGTATAAATTTAGATCATTAATTTCTTTAGCTAATAAATCTTTGTCTGGTAAAGAATTAAACTCATCTTCTGGAGTAATCTTTGTAGTTTCAATGCATCTCTCGATTAAAGTTTTAATATTATTTTCTGTTAAATTTGATGAAGAAATACTAGATTTTTTTTTTCCTATATAGGTTGTTAATGTAATGCCTAAATTATCTGACCTTTCAGACTCATCTAATTTTTTATTTCTAAAATTAACAGTCTCAGAAACAGAATGTGTTACTAGTGCAGTTGAGTCTGTAGCGCCTAATTTTTTTGCAAAATCTAAACAAAAAGATGCTGTTTTTTCTAAATGATTTTGATCTTTAACCATATGATTTATAATTGAGTTCCACCTACAGTCATTTTATCTATCAAAATAGAAGGTTGGGCCACTCCTACTGGAACTCCTTGTCCTGCTTTTCCACATGTTCCAATTCCTGGATCAAGCATCATATTATTACCAACTAATGAAACTTCTTTTAAAATTGATGGACCATCTCCAATTAAAGTTGCTCCTTTTATAGGAGATCCTATTTTACCATTTATAATCTCATAAGCTTCTGTACAATTAAATACAAATTTACCTGAGGTAATGTCAACCTGACCACCACCAAAACTCACTGCAAAAATTCCCTTGTCTACTGACTTAATCATTTCTTCCTGAGAATACTTTCCATTTAACATCATTGTGTTTCTCATTCTTGGAAGAACAACATGTTTATAACTTTCTCTTCTTCCACTCCCTGTTGATCTGGTACTCATTAATCTTGCATTGAGACGATCTTGCATAAAATTTTTTAATATACCATTTTCAATTAAGACTGTTTTTTCTGTTGGAGTTCCCTCATCATCAATTGTTAAACTACCTCTCCTATTGTGTAGAGTTCCATCATCAACAATCGTAACTCCTTCGCTAGCAACTCTTTGACCCATCAAATTATGGAATGCTGAAGTTTTTTTTCTGTTAAAGTCTCCTTCTAAACCATGACCAATTGCTTCATGAATTAATATTGCTGGCCATCCAGGACCTAGAACTACTTTCATTTCTCCAGCAGGAGCAGCTTTGCTTTCTAAATTTACTGAAGCAATTCTAAAAGCTTCATCACACACTTTTTTCCAATTATTATTTTTAAGATACTCGTCATAAGATTGTCTTCCACCAATTCCATAGACGCCCGTTTCTTTTTTTCCATTTTTTTCCAACATTACGGAAACGTTGAAACGTATCAAGGGCCTTACATCTGTTAATACTTCCCCGCCTGCCCTAATGATCTCAATTGATTTATGTTCTCCAGCAAAACTAGCAGTAACTTGTTGAACAATACCTCCTTTTGCTCTTGTATAATTATTTACTTCTTTCAGTAATTCCAGTTTAGAGTTGAGTGATTTCTCTTCAATTGGGTTAATATCTTTATATAGTTTTTCATTTGTCTTAGGAATTTCATGGTTATAAATACCTTTTTTTGATTTTAAAGTTGAACTTAAATTATTTGCAGATTGCTTAAGTGAATTTTTTGAAATTTCATTTGAGTGAGAATATGCAACAACTTCTCCAGTCACAGCTCTTAACCCATAACCTAAATCAGAGCTATAGCTAGAACTCTTAATCTTATTGTCATCAAGCACAATAGACTCACTTTTTGAGTTTTCTAAATAAAGTTCACCATCATCACACTTATTTAAAGTCTCAGATATAACAGCTTCAGCATCTTTTCTACTAAGATCTGTTTTAGAAAAAAAATCATTCATATATATAAAGTAATATTTGTCTCTTTTTTATCAACTGTTGTAATTAGCACATGTACAAACTAATCATTTTTTACTAATTATATAGATATAATTTATGAAAGTTTATTATAATGAATCTTGTAGCATTTGTAGAGCTGAAATAAATCTCTATAAAAAGCAAAATATAAAAGAAATTGAGTGGATTGATATTACTAATAATTCAATTGCAGAAAAAGATACAACAAAAGACAGTAAAACTCTTCTAAGACGACTACATGTTGAGGAAAATGGAAAAATATTTGGAGGTGCTGAGGCCTTCTTGCTTGTCTGGAAAAAAATCCCAAAGTATAAATTTCTTTATACTTTTTTAAAACTCCCCATAATTTTTAATCTTTTTAACTTTTTTTACGAGATAGTAGCTTTTTTTTTATTCTACAAAAATAGAAAACAACTAAAAAAAAATTAGTTCAGTATCAACAACAACAAATGACTTGTGAAAGACATCAATACAACAAAAAAAGTAAATACAACTAAATACATTAGGGTAATAATTAAATTTCTAAATCTTCTAAGCCTTACAAAATTTATATCATCTAAGTCTGATATATCTCTTTTGCCAACTACAGGGTAATCGTAGGAATATCTCCATACTGATTTTTGAAGCCGATCGTCAATACTATTATAATACTCAATCCAAGATACAATATACCTAAAAATCAAATATAATATTATTAGTGTAAGCGTGGTTGAGATCATCTTTATATTAAATTATATTGATTAAATGAGAATTTTCATATTAATTTTTTTCATGCTTTTAACTGCTGTACATTCAGATAATTTAGATCAAAAAAATAAATTAGATAAGTTGTTTAAACAGTTGGCAAAAATCAATAATTCTAAAACTGCAGAACAATTAGAAAAAAAAATTTGGCTAATCTGGAACCAGCATCCAAATAATTTAAAGTTAACAGATAGACTAGAACTTGGAACAGAACTGATGCACTATGGTAACTATGATTATGCATTAGAGGTTTTTAATAATATTATTTATACTGACCCTAAATGGTCTGAGGCTTGGAACAAAAGAGCTACTTTATTTTTTTTAATGAAGGATTATAAATCATCTCTTAAAGATATTGATAAAGTTTTGGGTCTTGAGGTTAGACATTTTGGTGCATTATCTGGTCAAGCTAGAATTTACATCAAACTGAAAGAATATGAAAAAGCTATTTTAAGTTTAAAAAAAGCTTTAGAATTTTATCCATCATTTAGGAGTGGAGAGTTAATCCCTGAAATAGAAAAAATAATTAAAGAACAAATTATATAGCTATTCTTTTTTTTCTCTTTTTTTAGCAATTAACTGAGTTAAAGAATCAACCATTAAATCTGAGGCTTTAAAAATTTCATTAGGCTTAAACTCATGAGATGAATTCTTTTCTGGATTTGTTTTATCTTCAATAACAATACCTTCATCTGGTGAGTTATTTTTAATATATATTAGAAGTAACCACTCCTCATCTTCGGACTCGTCCCACTTAATAAAAATTTCTCCTGTTTCAAATCTTCGATCAATACATCTGAAGATAGACATATTTCTAGTTATATGTCGTTTGTTAAGTTGAAATGCTAAACTAGCCGCACTTCTATAAAAACTTTCTAACGAAAGTTCAATTTTTTGTCTGGCGAGTACATATTCTTTTTCCTTATTTAATAATGTTTGTCTATCTTCATCTCCTTGAATTTTTATTCCTAATGCTTCTACTCTTTCTCTAATTTTTTGATCTCTTATAATTCTATATTTCTCTTTAAGTTTATCTATTCTTTCTTGTAATCCAGAGTAGTCTTCTCTTTTTTCTTTAAGTGAAATTCTTTCAAGTTTTTCAAGCTCTTTGACTTCTCTTATTCTAAATCTCTCAATTTGTTTTTCTAATCTTAACTGTTTTAAAAACTGTTTTTGTTTTTCAGCTTGTTCAATTCTAAGTAAGGCTTGCTCCTTACGTAAGAACAATCGTATATCTCTAACTCTTTCTTTTTCTAATTTAATTTCATCTTTTAAAGATTTTTCTTTAATTTTTGTTAATTGTTGTTCTTCTTCGAGTTTTTGTTTTTGTAAAAAAATTCTTTCTTTCTCTTTCTTTTCAATTTCTTCCAGCTTTTTTTTTCTTTTATCCTCTAGTTTTAATATTTTATAATTTAGGATAATATTTTCAATTTTATCAAAGAAACTTTGTATATATTTTTCTAAACTAAAACTAATCTTGATTTTAAAGTTAGGCTTTAAAAAATTCTGGAGCTGTATTATTTTAACTACTAAGTTTTCTTTTTTTTTTATAACAAACTTTTTTGAAATAGGTTTCTTCCTAATAGGCTTTCTTTTAATAGGTTTCTTTCTAATAGGCTTTTTTTTAATGGGTTTCTTTCTAATAGGTTTCTTTCTAATAGGCTTTTTTTTAATGGGTTTCTTTCTAATGGGTTTCTTTCTAATGGGTCTTTTTTTAGATGAATTTTTTTTCATTTTTTATGATTTTATGTACCTAAGATTTATCAATTTATTTTTGATAAATATAGTCCCTTGTAGAAGGTGTAGATGTATAATTTTTTGTCAATTGAAACTGATACACAACCTGATCTCCCCACTTAAAAGCTATTTCGCACCCCGCCAGGTAGAATTCCCACATCCTAAAAAATTTTTCATCAAACATTTGGACTATTTGCTCTTTGTTTTTAATACAATTTTCCTTCCAATGTCTTAAGGTATGGGAATAATGTAACTTAAGAACCTCTACATCAGACACTATTAAACCAGCCTTTTCTATTGGTGTTGTCACTTCACTTAAACTTGGAGTATAGCCGCCTGGAAAAATATATTTTGTAATCCATGGATGTGGATCTCTAGGTGGATTTACTGAGCCTATAGTATGAATTAAAGAAACACCATTATCATTTAACAATCTTTCAATTTGACTAAAGAATCTTTTATAAAATTTTCTACCTACATGCTCAAACATTCCAACGCTAACTATTCTATCAAATTTTTCATTTAGCTCTCTATAATCAATTAATTTAAATGTGACCTGATTTTCTAGATTTAATTTTTTTGCTTTTTTTACACAGTAATCAAACTGATTTTGAGATAAGGTAATTCCTGTTACCTCGCAATTTGCACTTTTTGCAATATCAATTGCTAATGACCCCCAACCACATCCTATGTCGAGAACTTTTTGATTTTGTTGAATATTTAGTTTTTTAATAATGTGCTGAATCTTATTATTTTGCGCATCTTCTAAAGAGTCATTTTCATTTTTAAAATATCCACAAGAGTATTGTCTTTTAGGATCTAAGAATAAATCATATAAATCATCTGAGAGATCATAGTGATGGGAAACATTCATTTTTGATTTTTTTATAAAATTAAAATTAGTCAAATACCTGTAGGAGCCACTTAACTTATTAATTAATTGACTAAAAAAATTTAATTCTCCTCTTCCAATATTCTTAAGAGCAATATCTAAAAATTCTGTTAATGTTCCATTTTCAATTTCTACCTCACCATTAGAGTAAGCTTCTCCGAAATATAAGTCAGGACGTAATAATAATTTGTAATGAAGATTTTTTTTTAAGATTTTTAAAACTATTGGAATTTTTTTTTCAGGTGCTCCTATTATATATTTTTTTAAATTTGCATCTATCAATATAAAACCATCTTTTTTAAAAAGTTTATTTAAAAATCTAGCTAATTGCATCTATACCACCCTCAAAGACCTTAAATTAAAGTCAACTTCGTTAAGATTTTTTATTAATTGGTCTTTATCCATCTCGTCCAAAAGACTAATTGGAGGCAAAATATTTTTATAAATTTCATCCTCATCAGACATAAATGAATGTAATCCAGATATTAGATTAAATTTATCAAAAACACTCCTCACCTTGCACAGTTTTTCATTAATAGTCTGTTGTTTTTTTTCTATAAAATCATCATAAACCTTTCTAGATAAGCTGGCAGTTACATTGCATGTTGCAGTAATAATGCCAGAACAACCAAGTTCTAAACCTTTTAAAAGTTTGGTTTCAGAACCTGGTAATACAGAAAAATTTTCTATCTTTAGATTTTCAAAAAGATTGTACGAACTATCTTTCACACCAACGATTTGATCTGGAAATTTTTTTACAAGTTCTTCAACACAATTTAAGCTAAATTTATAACCACATAACTTTTCAAAATTATATAAAATAATTTTACTGCTAGGCACTGCTTCAACTATTCTTGTATAGAACTGAATCACTTCTTTATCGCCATATTTATAATATGCAGGTGGCATTATTAAGAATTTGTTTAGATTTAAAGATATTGCTACTTTCATTAAATTAATATTTTCAACAAGTGAATTAAATCCAGTCCCAACTAAAAATTTATCTTTATGTCTACTTTTAGATAATTTATTTAATAGTGCAATTTTTTCGTTTACTGGGATTAATTGAGCCTGCCCAGTGCTTCCAAAAATTACAGCTCCATGACACCCCTGTTCAATTATTTTTTCAGCATGAGCTAACGTTTTTTCAATATTTAAGCTTAAGTTCTTATTAAATATTGACATTGATGCCGCATAAATGCCTTTAATTTTGCTCATCCTTAAAACTTATATAAAATTAAACATTAGTAAAGATGAGAATTTTAACTGTACAAAATAGAATGGGTATTGGTGATATGGTAATTTTTTTGCCATTTATTGAAGCTATTTCTAAGAATTTTAAAGTTCCTGTAAGTTTGCTTGTAAAAGAAAATTCAAAGGCAGCACAATTTCTAAAAGATAATAAATATATAGATAAAATTATTATCCTTGATCGAGATAATAAATTAAAAAATGGTCGTCATGATGGAATTATTGGGTCTTTCAACCTTATACTAGATTTAAAAAAATATAATTTTGATAAAATTTTTATATTTAATTCTTCTTTTAGATTTAATTTAATAGCTAGAGCTGCTGGTATTAAAGATATTTTTCAATATCCAATATTTAAAAAAAAGAATCAGCATATAATAAATGCAGCAAAAAAATTTTTAAAAAAAGAATTAGACCTACAAATTGAAAGTAATCCTCAAATTTCAATAAATGAACAATTAGTAGAGTCGACTAAAATTATTTATAAAATTAAAAAGAATGAAATAAATATTTTATTAGGAATTGGAGGTTCCGGTCCAACTAAAAGAATCCCTGCTAAAATTTTTATACAATTTATGAATTTAATTTCAAAAAATCATCAATGTAAGTTTTTTTTGGCAACAGGTAAAAATCTAGAAGAGCAAAAGATTTTAAATGAAATTCTCTCCACTCATTATAAAAATCAATGTTATCCATTAGACAACTTAGAACTTAACGAAATATTACCAATAATTAAGAATTGTAATGTTGCAGTTTGTAATGATTCTAGTTTTAGTCATCTATCATCAGGATTAGGTATAAAAACAATTGTTTTAATGGCAGACACTCCCTTGCTCTATGGAGACTATAGCTCAAACATGTATCCAATAATTCCAGATGGAGAAAATACTGTCACACACAACACTCTTGGAAAAGAAAGAATTAATCCAAATAAAATTTTAGAACAATTTAATAAAATTTTAAACTAAGAAATATTATTTAGCACAATCTCTTTTGCTTCATTAACTATCATTGATAACCTGGCAGTTTCTGGTGAAACATCAGGGTGTATTTTTTTCTGAATATTAATGTAAGCTTTATTTACATCATTTTCGGTTATTTTATCTTTGATGTTAAGATTTAAAATTTTATATGCCTCTTCCAGGGACAGGGATGTGGAATTTTTAATATTTTGGCTTTGGTTGAATGTAAATCTACCTGATCTTCTCAAAGTTTGTATTAACCTGAATAAACCTATTAATTGAAATATTGAGAATCCTTTTAATTTGACTATTGCTAGACTCAGTAAAGTTAATGGTAAACTTAATAAAAATTTTCCACCAAAAGCCATCAAAATTGCTAAAACGATTAAACTAAAAAATATTAATTTACGTAATTGTCTTGAAATTTTTTTAGAAGATATATTTGCTAATATTTTTAATAGAATATAAATAGCTGCAAATAAAAATAATGTATAAATTAAAATATTCATAGACTCACTTTTAAATGAAAATACCACAACTTAAAAAAAAACCAGAGATAAAAAATTGCCATTGTTATAGTTGGGAAGATAATTATAGCTGGATTCATCAAAATGACATTCTGGAAGTTTTAAAAGACAGTAAAAAGCTGAACCCTGATGTCAAAAAGTATTTAGAAGAAGAAAATTCATATACAGATTTTCATCTATCAAACACAAAAAATATTCAAAAAAAATTATTTGATGAAATAAAAGGGAGAATAAAATTAGATGACGAATCTTTACCATTTAAAGATGTAAATTATGAATACTGGACAAAAACTACTACTAAAGGAAATTACTCTATAAAGTTAAGAAAAAAAATTGGAACTAATGATATCGAAGAAATTTGGAATGGAGATGAAGAAAAAGAAAAGTTAAATGTAGAATATTTTGGTGTTGGAGATTTAGAAGTTAGTTTTAATGATAATTATTTAGGATATTCTTTAGATACTAAAGGTTCAGAATATTATACGATTTATATTCGGGACATAAAAACTAAAAAATTAGTTACTGAAAAAATTGAAGAAACATCTGGTGGTATTACTTTTAGCCTAGATGACAAACATATATTTTATTCAAAATTAGACAATAATCATAGACCAAGAAAAATTTTTAGACATAAATTAGGTACAAATCCTAAAAATGATGAGTTAATTTTTGAAGAAAAAAGTGAAGCCTTCACTGTTAGTATTGGACTAAGTTCAGATGAAAAATATTTTTTTATAACATCATCAGATCATAATACCTCGGAACAATATTATTTTGATGCTAAGGAAAACAATCCAAAACCACAATTGATAAAAAAACGAAAAAGAGGAATACTTTACTCAGTAAATTCATGGGATGGTAAGTTTTACAATCATACAAATGAGGATGCTGAGGATTTTAAGATTGATATAACTGATGATTTAAATGAACAAAAATGGAAAAGTTTTATAGCTGCAAAAGAAGAAGTTTTAATTGGTGGACTCACTTTTTTAAATAATTGGATAATAAGATCTGAAACATCTGATGCCCTTGACAAATTATTTGTGAAAAATATTATAACTGAAACGGAGGAAGAGTTAATATTTTCAGATGAGAAGGTTTACGTTCCTGGAGTGTCGTTAATTCAAAAAAATAAGGATACAGATGAAATATATTTGGGTTATTCTTCACCAAAAACTCAGTCTAGAGTTTATTTATATAACCTAGCCACAAAGAAAAAAAAATTAGTTAAAGAGCAAATAATTCCCTCTGGACATAACCCTAGCGACTACATAGTTGAAAGAGTTGATTGTAAATCACACGATGGAAGAATGGTTCCACTAACAATTACTAGGCATAAAAACACTAAATTAGATGGTTCTGCCAATTTATTACTTTATGGCTATGGTTCTTATGGAAGCTCTATGAGCCCTAGTTTTTCCTCTACAAGATTAAGTTTAATAGATCGAGATATTATTTGGGCTACAGCCCACATAAGAGGTGGAATGGAAAGAGGAATGAGGTGGTGGAAAGAGGGTAAGCTTCTTAATAAAAAAAATACTTTTGAAGATTATATTGCCTCTGCAAAATACTTAATTGATAAAAAATACACATCAAAGAAAAAAATAATTGGAATGGGTGGATCAGCTGGAGGTCTTCTAATGGGAGCTGTTGTTAATCAAGCTCCTGAATTATTTTTAGGAATGATTATGGCTGTGCCTTTTGTGGACTCTTTAACGACTAATTTGGATCATTCTTTACCTTTAACAGTTGGTGAATTTGATGAATTTGGAAATGCAAAAGACAATAAAGACCACTTTGATTATATCTATTCTTATGCACCATATAATAATATTAAAAAAATGGATTACCCTCATATACTTATAACTACAAGTTTGAGTGATAACAGAGTATTATTTGATGAACCTGCAAAATTTACCGCAAAACTTAGGGATTATAAAACAGATAATAATCTATTACTTTTAAAGACAGAAATGAATGCTGGCCATGGTGGAAAATCTGGTCGTGACGGCGCCATAGAAGAAATTGCAATTGATTATGCTTTTGCTTTAAAAATTTCAAATAAAATTGAAATTTAATATCTTGAAATTTAATTTTTAATACATACATAAAACATCGTAAGTCGCCTAATGGGGCTTATTTATTTAACCTTGCTAACAAAGGAGGAAACTATGACAAGTAAGGATCTATCTATATTTAACACGCTAAGACCTTTTTCGATTGGATTTGATGATATGTTTGATCAGTTCGAAAGTATGTTAGGTAATGGAGGGTTAACAATGCAATCAAACTACCCGCCATACAATATAAGAAAAACTGGAAAGGATAATTACGCTATTGAAGTTGCTCTAGCTGGTTTCAACAAAAATGATGTTGAGGTTGAGTTTGAAGATAATTTATTAACTGTAAGAACTAAAGTAGTTGATAAATCAAATGAGAAAACTGAAAATAGTGAAATTATACATAAAGGTATTTCTCAAAGACAATTTGCAAGATCTTTTACAATTGCAGAGGATGTAAAAGTAAATGGTGCTGAGTTAAAAGATGGACTTTTAACGATTGCCTGTGAAAAAATTGTGCCTGAATATAAGAAGAAAAAACTTATTGAAATCAAATAAGTACTAACCTTGCTTGTGGGGTTTATCCCCACAAGTATTAAAAGCAACCATTAGATACAAATCCTATAACAATAGAATTAGAGTCTATTTCAAACCTTCTTTCACAAAGTATTCCATATTTTTTAGTATTATACACTAGCTGTAAATTACCTTTTTCATTTTTATAATCCTCATCAGGATTACCAAGGTCTATTTTAAGTTTATTAATATTTTGACCAATATATTGGCTTAATTTATCATTTTCTTTTTTTATAATAGCATCAGTTTTTTGTTTTATAGTCTGACAACCAGAAACAAGTATTAGAAAAATAAAACTTAAAAATATAGATTTAAATATTTTCATAAATAAATCTTAACACTCAAAATGTAGCTTAAATATAAACTTGTAAGTTGAATAATGTTAATAAATTAGTGATTTTAAGAGTATTTAATCAAAGAATCTAATAATACTTGAGTCTAATCACAGGAGGATCAATGTTAGAAAATTATTTTAACTATAAAAAACACAAGACAGATTTTAAAACAGAAGTCATTGCAGGAGTTACAACATTTTTGACAATGGCTTACATTATGTTTTTAAATCCATTTATATTATCAGGTGAATTTGCTGGCCCAGAAAAAGGTTTTTTTGATTTTGGAGCTGTATTCACAGCCACAATAGTAGCAACGGCTCTTGCTTGTTTCATAATGGCATTTTATGGAAAGACTTGGCCAATTGGTTTGGCTCCTGGAATGGGAATAAATGCATTTGTTGCATTTGGCGTTGTTGCTGGCATGGGATACACACCTCAGGCTGCTTTAGGAGCTGTTCTAGTTGCGGGGATATTGTTCTTAATTATTTCACTAACTCCAATCAGAGCATGGCTTATAAACTCCATACCAAAAAGTTTAAAACTTGGAATTGGAGCTGGTATTGGATTATTTTTAGCAATTATTGGTTTAGAAATTATGGGAGTAGTCGCTGACCATCCTGTTACTCTAGTGACTTTAGGGGATATCAAAAATCCTTTAATTATACTTGGGTGTCTAGCTTTTGTTTCAATGATAGTCATGGAAAAACTCAATATTAAAGGAAACATAATTATTGGAATTATTGTTTTTAGTATTATCGCCTGGGCAACAGGTCTTGCAAAATTTAATGGTGTTGTAGGAAGTATTCCTCCAATGACTTATCTATTTGATTTTGATCTTAAAGCCGCATTCACAGCTGGAATGTCTACAGTAATATTTACATTATTGTTTATTGACTTTTTTGATACTGCTGGGACTTTAACTTCTGTCGCTAATGTTGCAGGGAAAGTTGACAATAAAGGAAAAGTTCAAGACATTGAAAAAGCAATGATGGCAGATAGTGTTGGAACTGTAGCTGGAGCAATGATGGGCACGACAACTGTAACTAGTTATGTTGAGTCTGGTGCAGGTGTCAAGGCAGGTGGAAGAACAGGAATGACCTCTCTTACAATTGGAGTTTTATTTTTAGCTTGCTTGTTCTTATCACCTCTTGCAACTAGCTTGCCAAAAGAAATAGATGGTGCAGCTCTTTTATATGTTTCGGTTTTATTTGTAAGAAATATTACTGATATTGAATGGGACGATATTGGTGAGTCTGCTCCTGCGGTACTCGCTATGATAGCAATGCCTCTAACATACAGTATTAGTAATGGTATAGCTTTAGCATTTATATCTTATGCTTTAATTAGACTATTTACTGGTAAGTTTTCTAGCACTTCACCCGCCATATGGGTAATTGCTATACTTAGTTTTGTAAGCTTTGTTGTTGCTTAAAAATTAATTCATAGGGCTAGATTAAATTCTAGCCCTATTTATTTTTCTTAATTATTTCTTCCATTGATAACTCCTCATAATGTTCAGTTGGCTGAACAATCCATGGGTCAGACTCTAATTTAATTGGACAAAAATCTGGATTAAATGTGGATGATTTTTTTTTCCACAAACATGCAGTTTTAATTTCTTTTATATAGTTTTTAATTGGTTCGTATTTTTTTAACCACTCAATACTTTTGTTTAATGTTAATCCAGTGTCGGACAAATCATCGACTAAAAGTACTTTATTGAAATCTTTATTTTCAGCTAATGAACTTATTTCTCTTGCAAATATCAGTTGCCCCTGTTTATCTTCCATTCCTTTTCCTGAATAACTTTGAATAACTATATACGCAATAGGAAGTTTAAGGATTCTTGAAAGTATATCCAAAATTGGAGCTGCACCCCTCATAATTCCAACTAATACGGTTGGTTTATAATTATTATGAATTTCTATTGCCAGTTTTTCAACAATTTTTGTATACTCTTCAAAGCTGATAATTAATTTTTCTGACATTAAAATTTTTTATCATATTAATAGATTTAAAAAAGAATAAAAAATTATGAAAATATTTGATTGCTTTATGTATTTTGATGAAGAGCTCATTTTAGATGTAAGGCTTAATACTTTGAACAAATTTGTTGATTATTTTGTAATTGTAGAAAGTAAGTTTACGCATAGTGGTGAAGAAAGAAATTTACGATTTAATCATCAAAAGTTTGAGAAATTTAAAGATAAAATTATTTACTTAATTTATGACCAGCAACCAGCAGGTGTTAAATCAATTAATAACAAAGATACTGAACACGAAATTTCGAGCCAATATATTTTTAATGCGGGTCACAGAGAAAATGGTCAAAGGAATTATATTGCGAAAGGTTTAGTTAATGCAGATGAAAATGATATAATTTTAATTTCAGATGTAGATGAAATACCAAATTTATATAACATTAATTTTAAAAATATTGATGAGAAAATTATTTTATTTAAGCAAAACATGTTTTATTACAAGTTTAATTTACATTTACCCAAATTAATTTGGACGGGAACAAAGGGCTGTAAAAAAAAGGACCTACTTGATCCTCAATGGTTAAGAAATGTAAAAGATCGTAAATACCGTTTTTTTAGATTAGACACTTTGTTTTCAAAAAATAAATACCAAAGCATAAAATATATAAATAATGGTGGTTGGCACTTTACTAATTTAAAAACAGCCAAAGAAATTGAATTTAAATTAAAATCATATTTACATCACAGAGAATTTGATGTGAATCCATTAACGGTCGACCAAATAAGTAAAATTATAAATGATAAAAGAGCAATCTATAATTTAAATGTTGATAAATCTGATAGCAAATGGAGAGGTGGAGATAAATTAGAAAAATTTGAAATTAAAAAACTTCCAATTTATATTCAAGAAAATTTAAATAATTTTAAAGAATGGATAGATTAAAATGAAAGCATATTGGATAGCTCGAATTAATGTTGATGATAAAAATGCTTATGCAGAATATGCAAAAAGAGCTGGACCAGCTGTTGCAAAATTTAAAGGTAAATTTCTGGTAAGAGGTGGTAAATTTCTAGAACTTGAGGGCAAAAACCCATATGCAAGGAATGTTGTAATTGAATTTCCATCATTTGATATTGCTAAAGAGTTTTATAAATCTAAAGAATACCAAGAAGCAAAATCCTTTAGAGATGGAAAGGCAGACTTCAATGGTATTGTTATAGAAGGTTTTAGTACTGAATAGGTTCAGGATCTATGCTACGCCATAAATACCATGTTGCTACTGAACAATAAGGTGAAAATTTCTTTTGTAAAAAACTTACATAAGAATCTGGTGGTAGGTATTTCTTTTTATAATTTTTTGATATAGCTCTTAATAAACCTATATCTTGTACAGGCCATATATTTGAACGATTATAAGTAAATAATAAAATCATTTCAGCTGACCATCTGCCAATTTGTCTTAATTGAGACAAATAAATTATTGCTTGCTCATCAGACATTTTTGAAATTAATTTTGGATTGAATGATTTATCGAGTATTTGTTCTGCTAAACTTTTTATACCCTTAACTTTTTGTCTACTTAGTCCACAGCTTTTTAATTGTATGCTAGAAAGCTTTACAACCGATTTTGCTGTTATTTTATTTGAGCATTTTTTTTTAAATTTTAAAAAAACAGAGTTAGCTGCTGCTACACTAATCTGTTGACCAATAATACTTTTACATAATGAATAAAAAACATCTTTCCTAGAGGTAAGTACTGTTTCTGAAGGAGATTTATATTTTTCAATCAAAAATGACATAGTTTTATCTTTTTTAGATAAATACCTTTTTGCTGTATTCCAATATTTCGGTTTTTTACTCATGTCTTGTAGTAGATGGTATTTTTTCTTTATGATAAATTTCACGTCTAAAAATAATAAGAGAAGCAAAAATCACCAGTGATGCCCCTATTAGTGTTTTAAATGTAGGAACTTCGTTCCAAATCAAATATCCAAAAATTACAGCAAAAACTAAAGATAGGTATTTTAAGGGAGCTACTAGAGAAACCTCTGAAAGCTTATAAGATTGGGTTAAAAATAAGTTAGCAGACCCACCTGTTACACCAATTAAAGCTAATAAAATAAAATCCTTTAAATCTGGCATCTTCCATCCCATTGATATTGTAAAAAGACCAGCAATAGAAATAGTGATAGTAAAAAATATAGAAATTAACCAAATTGGTTCTGATGTAGATAATTTTCTAATTGTGATTGTAACAAATGCCATCCCAATACAAAAAATCAAAGGTAGTAGATAATAAATATTCATTTGATCAAATCCTGGCTCGGAGATTACAATTACTCCAATAAATCCAATTAATACAGCTCCCCATCTAAATAAGCCTACTTTTTCACTTAATAAAAAAATAGATAAAACTGTAATGAACAATGGTGCTGCGAAAGACAAACTGACAACTACAGCAAGAGGAAGTTTTCTTAAAGCTATGACTATCGCAACTAAAGCTATCAAGCCCATTAAGCATCTAAATAAGTGTTCTTTAGGTCTGTTAGTTTTATAAAAAGTTTTTAATTTATTTTTTGGAATTAAAAAAAATGTGGGTAGCAGCCCAAAAAACCCCCGAAAAAATAAAACTTCACCAGTAGGATACTCACTTGACCATTTTACAAGTAAGTCCATAACCGAAAAAGTACAAACAGCCAATAACATGTACAAAATACCTAATTGATTTTTAGTAAACATATGAATAATTTGTAGATTAAATTAAAGGATAATCAATGGAAATTGCAATTTTAGGTTTAGGATGTTTTTGGGGACCAGAAATTAAGTTTAGTAAACTTAATGGTATTATAAAGACAGAGGTTGGCTATTGTGGAGGTGACAATAAGCAAACAACTTATAAAGAAGTTTGTTCAGGTACAACAAATCATGCAGAAGTAGTAAAATTAGATTTTGATCCTGAGGTTATTTCATACGAAAAAATATTAGAATTTTTTTTTGATATTCATGATCCAACAACTCTAAATTCTCAAGGGCCAGACTTTGGAACTCAGTATAGAAGTGAGATATTTTATTTGAATGATAAGCAAAAAAATATTGCTGAAGAAATTAAGAATAAATATAATGACAAATTCTCTGGCAAAATTGTTACCAAAATATCATTAGTAAAAAATTATTGCACTGCAGAGGAATATCATCAAAGATATTTAGAAAAAAAATAAATGTCTTTAGTTGACACAAATTGGTTAGAAAATAATCTGAAGAATGTAAAAATTATTGATTGTTCATGGCATATGCCTCAAACAAATAGAAATGGCTTTGAAGAATTTAAAAAACAACATATTCCAAATTCAATTTTTTTTGATTTAGATAAAAACTCAAAACTAAACACTGACTTACCTCACATGCTGACTGATAAAATTTCATGGGAAAAAATTGTTTCGGAGATGGGTATTAACAATGAAGATAAAATAGTTATCTATGATAATTCAGACGTAATTAGTTCTTGTAGATGTTGGTATAATTTTATTTACTTTGGTCACAATCCAAAACTTGTTCGAGTTTTAGATGGGGGTTTAAAAAAATGGAATAAAGAAAATAGAATTACTAATGACAATTTATCAAAAATATTAAAAAGTAACTACAAAGCAGATGAAAAAAAAGAATTAGTGAAAAACAAGCTAGATATTGATGAAAATATTACCCTAAAAAAATTCACCGTTATTGATGCAAGAAGTAAAGAAAGATTTGAAGGTAAAATTGCTGAACCAAGAAAAGGTCTAAGGAGTGGTTCAATTAAGAATTCTTTTTGTTTACCTTATACTGAATTAATAAATAAAGATGGGACTTTTGTTACTAAAGATAAAATTTTAGAGAAATTTAAAACTACTAAATCTGACTTTAACAATAATCTTGTATTTTCATGCGGTTCAGGAGTGACAGCCTCTGTTTTAGCCCTTGCTTATTCTTTAATAGATAATAAATATATGCCTACTATTTACGACGGTTCATGGAGTGAATACGGAAAATTTTAAAATATGAAAAGATCAACTAAAATTACATCCATAATAATAATATTTTTTCTAATAATTACAATTGTGGTAGTGGCCAGAACACTTGTCGGTAATCATTTTGCTAAAAAATTTGGAAAAAGACCTCCTCCTGGGGTTATAGTAACAGAAGTTGTTAATATTAATTTTTCAGAAAAAATTGATAGCTATGGAACAGCTGTCTCCAAAAAAAACGAGTCATTTAGAATAAAAAGAGATGATCTTATAAATGAGTTGGATCTGAAGAATTATGTTAAAAAAGGTGAAGTAATAGTAAACTTAAAAGAGAGTAATATAATTGCTCCATTTAATGGTGTGTTAGGCTACAGAGGAATTACGGGGGATATTCTTGACTCAAGTAATTCAATTATTATCACACTAGATGATAATTCTGTTATTTTTGCAGATTTAAAGATCCCAGAAGTTTTCGCTCCTGCAATAAAAAAAGGGTTACCTATCAAAGCCAAATTTTCTGGTAACAAAAAAAAGATATATGATGGTGTGGTCTCTGCAGTTTCTAGTAGAATTAATGCTGAAACACGAAGTCTTTTAATAAGAGTTAAAATTATAAACAAAAACCTAGAATTAATTCCAGGTTCACTTCTTGAAGTGACCATTAATTACAACGAAAGAAATTCTTTGGGAGTTCCAGATACAAGTATAATATTAGAAGGAAATAAAACTTATGTTTACAAAGTTTCTGATGAAAATATTGCTAATAAAACAGAAGTTTTAATTGGATTAAGAGATAGTGGATATATTGAAATTATATCAGGATTAAATGAGGGTGATAATATTGTAGCCGAAGGACTGAAAAAAGTACGTCCTCAAAGCAAAATAAAACCGATTATTAAATAATGTATATCACAGATGTAAGTATAAGAAGACCAGTCGTAGCATGGGTGATGTCTCTTATCCTAGTAGTCTTTGGAATTTTTGTTTTTTCAAAATTACCAGTTCGAGAATTGCCTGACGGATTACAACCACCTGTGGTTCAAATTAAAGTTGATTATAAATCTGCTTCAGCACCCATTATAGATCAAGAAGTGACACAAATTATTGAAGATGTTGTGGGTGGAACAGAGGGAATTAAAAATATAGACTCAAAGTCAGAAAATGGAGGCAGTACAATTAATGTTGAGTTTGAAACTGACATTGATTTAGATGATGCTGCAAATGATATAAGAGAAAGAGTAGCAAGAATTGTAGACAATTTACCTAGTGAAGCAAATGCTCCTCAAATATTGAAGCAAGCTGCTGGTTTTACTACTACGATGTGGATAGCTGTTACCTCCTCTACTTGGAGTGATTTAGAGTTAGGTGATTATACTGAGCGATATTTAGTAGATCAATTTTCAAGTGTAAAAAATGTTGGCCGAATAAGAACTGGGGGCTTAAGAGATTTAAGTGTAAGAGTTTGGGTTGATCCAATTAAACTAGCAGCAAACAATTTAACTATTCAAGAAGTTGAGTCATCCTTGCGGAATGAAAATATAAGTTTACCAGCAGGAACATTGGAGTCTAACAACATAGACTTGACTCTAAATTTAGATAAATCTTATGATGATATTAATAAGTTAAAAGAACTACCTATTAAAAAAATTAAAAATAGTATTGTGAGGCTTTCAGATATTGCTGACATTGAGTTTGGACCTGTGTCAGAAAAAAATCTTTTTAAAGCACAAAGTAAAAATGCTTTGAATTTGAAAACGGTCGGTATAGGAATTTATGCAAAATCTGGTGCATCTACAGTCGAGCTTTCAAAAGATGTAAGAAAAAAACTAATTGATATAAGGAGAAATTTACCAGATGGTCTTAACATAGAGGTCGCCTTTGATAGAGCTACATACGTTGGAACGGCAATAACAGAAGTCTATAAAACTCTAATAGTTGCTTTTATCCTTGTGGTGGCAATTATTTATCTATTTCTTGGTAATATAAAAGCTGTAATTGTACCTGCCATTGCACTACCTGTAAGCTTAATAGCCTCGTTTTTAGGTTTATACTTATTCGGTTTATCCATAAATATATTTGTT
>Ga0209716_1000468_pt1 | contig 38351 bp, 38 predicted proteins | sample COGITO_mtgs_1205_FD_184811 | JGI IMG/M metagenome (GOLD analysis project Ga0209716, IMG submission 184811) | Pelagic marine microbial communities from North Sea - COGITO_mtgs_120531 (SPAdes) (version 2) | ecosystem: Environmental > Aquatic > Marine > Epipelagic ...
TCACTACTTTCTCTCCCGTAATTGATTCTAGAGCCTCGTAAAACGTCATATTTTGTATGTCTTGCAAGTACTTTATGGAATCAAAATGTGCCTCACAACTAAAGCAATGTGCATGGTGGTTTTGTATTCTACATGAAGGTGATTTTTCTTGATGATATGGACAAAGCATCCATTGCCAATTACCCTTGAGATTTAGTTCTTCATATTGAACAAAAACTCCCGAGGCTTCTACGTCTCTAGCTTTATTTAAGAGAGAATTGAAGTTGTCTTCCATTACTCAAATTGTTAGTTGAACATGAAAGCAACTATAGGTAATCCAAATGAGCTAAAATGCAAAATTAAGAATGGTAAGTATTATTAGAACTTATTGTGGATAACCTTATAATATGTTGTTAATCAGTATGTTATCTACAATAATAGATAGTTTTAAATGCTTATTATGAGTAATTAGAGAGGTTGAAAAAAAAATAAAAAAACCTCAATTATTTATTCACATCTGATTTATACCTTGAATATGTTAGGATTTTCATCTATTAGATAAGTCGTTATTTAGATTTATGCCTTTTTAAAAACGTATACTTTTTTTTTAATAAAGTAATTGATTTGGAGTAACTGCCAAATAACTGCCAAGAAATATCTATATTTAACCGTAATCTGAAAATAAAAAAGGGTTATACAACTAAGTACAACCCTTTTCAATGCTCCTCCTCTTGGGCTCGAACCAAGGACCCTCTGATTAACAGTCAGATGCTCTAACCAACTGAGCTAAGGAGGAATGATTTGCTTCCATGCACATCACATAATCTATGCAATCTTTAGAAGGACTGCAAATGTATTGTGAGTATCCAATTATGCAAAGCCTTTGCATTAAAAAATTATTCTAGTAATTTCAATTCTATTATTAGATCCATAATATTAGATCCATAAGTATGACATATTGTCATATTTATGGATCTAATATTAACTTATAATGACAATATGTCATAATAATACGGCTGTTAGTTAAAAAAAATAGAATGGCATAAATTCTGAAAAGGAATATTCAAAAATGTTAAACACAATAAATATTATAAAAATGGAAATATTAAAATACAATTCAGAAGTTTACAGCCCTACTTCTTTCAATCATTTTATCAATCAGTTTTTTAATGATGAATTTTCTGGTGGTCGTTTGGTTAAAAAATTTACACCTAAGGTAGATATCGCAGAAACCGACAAATCATTTGAGGTCCAGCTACAGCTGCCTGGGATACCCAAAGATCAAATCGATATCGCCATAGAAAAAAATCAAATCATCGTAAGTGGCGAACGTAACATTGAAAAGAACGAAGAAGGCAAAAAATTCAATAGCATTGAAAGTCATTTTGGTACATTCAGCAGATCATTCACTTTGCCTGAGGACATCAACAAAGACAAAATTGAAGCACATCACATCCATGGGATCTTAACCATTAACATCCCCAAGGATGTGAAGAAAATGGTCAAGAAATCAATCGCAATCAATTAATGCAAATTTACCAAAGGGTCAAAACAGGTTTTCGAACTTGTTTTGACCCTATTTTTCGTTTTTTTTGTTAAATCATGTTAAGGAAGGGATCATATGATTCATTTTTTATATTGAGAGATTAAGATTACACATCATTAATTTTTAAATTTGAAATAAACTTATAAAAATATGCCTAGAAAAAAATTTTTTTTTGCGATGGTAGCCTCTTCCTTCATGGGAGGATTTTTGGCACTCGGTAGTTTTATGCTCATGCAGCCCAATCCAAAGTCTATCATAATTCCTGCCGTTAACGAAAAAACAGATCGTCCTGCTGCCTTGGCCAGTTATCAGCTTGATACAACAGCTTTAGTAGTCCCAGAGGGTCTCAATTTTGTGACCGCTGCCAGAAAATCAACACCTGCGGTCGTTCACATCAGTACCAAAGTCGCAGCAAACTATAATATGGAACAAAATCCACTATACCATTTTTTTAGAGATTATTTGGAGGAGGAGGTTCCCAGAGAAAAAAGACAACGCTCCGGTTCAGGTTCGGGTGTTATTGTATCTTCTGATGGATATATTGTTACCAACAATCATGTCATTGATGGCGCCGAAGAGATTGATGTTTTGTTAAATGACAACCGTATCTTCAAAGCATCTGTGGTGGGCATTGATCCAACCACAGATTTAGCAGTCATAAAAATTGATCAAACCGAACTCATTGCCATGGAGTGGGGAGACTCAGATCTAATTAATATCGGAGAATGGGTACTTGCTGTGGGTAATCCTTATACCTTTAATAGCACCGTCACAGCAGGTATTGTCAGCGCAAAGGCCAGAAACATTGATATCCTTAGAAAAAATGCCAATGACTTAAGTATTGAATCCTTTATTCAAACAGATGCCGCCGTCAACCCTGGGAATAGCGGTGGTGCCCTAGTCAATTTAAAGGGGGAACTCGTGGGCATCAATACGGCGATCATGTCGCCAACAGGATCTTATGCGGGTTATTCCTTTGCCGTGCCCGTCAGTTTAGTCAAAAAGGTATATATTGATTTGGTAGAATATGGAACCGTACAACGCGCCTTATTGGGGATCAGGATTGGCGATGTGAACGCTAAATTGGCCGAGGAAGAAAGATTAGGGATCAATCGAGGCGTATATATTTCTTCGGTTGGAAATCAGTCCGCTGCTGATCTTGCGGGTTTAGAATCTGGAGATGTGATCATCGCTGTGAATGAGAAACCTGTGAGTAACACCTCAGAATTGCAAGAGCAAGTAGCATTGAATCGTCCAGGAGATGAAGTTTGGATCAAATACATTCGCGATCAAAAAATACGCGACGTCTCAGTAGTATTGCAAAACAGCCTAGGTACCATGGAGGTGGTCAAGGCAATTAATCGCCTGACCTTAGAAGGTGCTTCTTTTGAGGATTTATCTGAAAAAGAACTTGATAAACTCAAGCTCAGTGGCGGCATTAGATTCAAAGAAATTGGGTCAGGGAAATGGAAAAATGCAGGCATTCAACCCGGCTTTATCATTACTATGATTGATAAAAGAGTCATCAAAAACATAGAAGAGTTAAAAATTTATTTGGATACTGTAAAAGGAGATGGCATCCTGATCACAGGATACTATCCTAATGGCGAAAAAGTGTATTACGGCATTGCTTGGTAATTCGCTTCTCTAAAAAAACTAAATCCGATTCTAATTAGAATCGGATTTTTTATGTTCTAGACTAGAGATTCCTTTAATTTGTATACATATCTTAAACCCAAAAAATATGACCCTTATCAACACCTCCTTTCTCTCGGAACTGCAAATTGAAAAAGAAAATTACGGAGCGGCCATAGGCGCACAGTGGATTCCAACGCAAGGCACTTCTATCAACTCTGTTTCGCCTGTAGATGCAGCCGTCATCGGTAAGGTCAATTTAGCTACTGAAACAGATTACAATCAAGTGGTCACAGCCGCTCAAGATGCTTTTTCAACATGGAGACTAATCCCTGCCCCTCAACGTGGTGAAATTGTTCGTCAAATCGGGAATGCCTTAAGAGAACAAAAAGAAGCTCTGGGTAAATTGGTTTCTTATGAAATGGGTAAGTCACTTCAAGAGGGTTTAGGTGAGGTACAAGAAATGATAGACATATGTGACTTTGCCGTTGGATTGTCTCGCCAACTCTATGGCTTGACCATTCATTCCGAACGACCCGCACACAGAATGTATGAACAATGGCATCCTTTGGGAGTCGTAGGTATTATTTCAGCCTTTAATTTTCCGGTAGCTGTTTGGGCCTGGAACAGCATGCTGGCCTGGGTTTGTGGAGATGTTTGCGTTTGGAAGCCCTCAGAAAAAGTGCCTTTAACAGCCATTGCTTGTCAAAAAATAGTACAAAAAATATTCGAAGTCAATGAAGTTCCTGCAGGTACCTGTGGCTTGGTCATCGGCGACGCCATCATTGGCAAAGCCATGGCTGAAGATCCTCGCATCGCATTGATTTCAGCCACAGGGTCCACCAGGATGGGAAAATCTGTAGCCACTGCTGTGGGTGCTCGATTGGGAAAATCAATTTTAGAACTGGGAGGTAATAATGCCATCATCATCACCGAAAACGCAGACCTTGAAATCGCCATTCCTGGTGCTGTTTTTGGTGCTGTCGGTACCGCAGGACAACGATGTACCTCCACCCGAAGACTACTCATCCATGAGAGTCAATTTGAAGCTATGAAATCTAAATTAATCCATGCTTATCAACAAATTACTATTGGTAATCCCCTTGATGAACAATACCACATGGGCCCAATCATAGATCAAGATGCAGTAAAAGCTTATGAAACCGCACGCATGAAGATCGCTGCCGAAGGTGGGAAAGTTGTGGTAGAAGGCGGTGTATTGACCGGTACTGGTTATGAATCAGGCTGCTATGTAAAACCCTGTATTTATGAGATGGCGCCACATCATCAAATGGTCCGTGAAGAAACCTTTGCTCCTATCTTGTATTTAACTAAATACAAAAATCTAGATGAGGCCATTCAAATTCAAAATAATGTGCCTCAAGGCCTATCGTCCGCGATCATGACCAATAATTTACGTGAATCTGAACTTTTTTTGTCTCATGCAGGCTCAGATTGTGGGATCGCCAATGTAAACATTGGTACTTCGGGTGCAGAAATAGGAGGGGCCTTTGGCGGTGAAAAAGAAACCGGTGGAGGAAGAGAGTCCGGTTCTGATGCTTGGAAAGCCTACATGCGAAGGCAAACCAATACAATTAATTATTCAAAAGAACTTCCCTTGGCACAAGGAATTAAATTTGACTTTTAATTAGGATGGACGGAGCCGAGCTAAAATTGAAAGTCCATCAAAAATGCTTATATCTCGCTTTAACAAAAATTGAAAGATTAAAATCAGAATTGATGGCTCTTCAAAAGGCGTCAAATGAAGACACCAAAAGTTCAGCAGGAGACAAATATGAAACTGGACGCTCCATGATTGTACTTGAAAAAGAAAAGTTAGGCGTTCAACTCATTGAAGCCCATAAGCTAAAAAAAGCTTTGGACTTGATCGACCTTGGTAAATCCATCAATAAAGTAGGCCTCGGAGCCTTGGTCAAAGAATCAAATAATTTTTATTATTTCTGTGCCAACTTTGGGGGCCTGGACATTGCCGATATAAAAGTTTTTGCTCTTTCGACCTTATCTCCCATCGGTCAAGCCATGTTGGGTAAAACGCCAGGGAGCTCATATACATTTAGAGGTACTCAATACCTTATAGAAACGGTTCATTAACGGCAGCGCTAAAAATTATAGATTATAAATAATCCATGTATTTTTAACAAACAAGAACTGCTTAATTATTGATTATGAATCCTATTGAGCCGCATTCAAACAAAATAACCCCTCAAACAATAAAATTGGCAGTATATGGCACCCTGAGAAAAGGCTATGGCAATTATTATCATTTTCTACAAAAATCATCCTTCTTAGGCACTTATACGACACAAAAAAAATATCGTTTAATTATTTCCGATTATCCCTGCATCCTTCCCTATAACGGTGAAGGACACCACATCGTGGTTGATGTATTCGAAATAAATCAGCAAACCCTTCTTGAGATCGATCAATTTGAAAACTACCCTATTGACCACGAACGCCATCAGATTGCACTTCATACAGGTACTATTGCCTGGATATATACCAGAGATATCCCCGACAACGGCATCCATTTCAAAGAGTATTTAGAAAGAGGAAAGGCCTAATCTAAAAAATTTTCAATACCTTTCGATCTTATTTATTGAGTTTCTATATCAAAAGAAGAATATATTATTCTTTAAGCCTACTGAGGGCAAGTAAATCTAATGAGAAAAGGTACATTTATGTAGATAAGACTACAAATAAGAACTTATATAATCATTGAATAAACCACTAAAATAACCACGCTATGAGACTTCTAATCCTATTTTTATTGTTTTCAACCTCTTTGATAGCACAGGAAACCATGATCTATGAAAACATAATCCTGACCCCCAATAAAAAATTAGAGGGTAAATTAATCTCAGGTGTAAAATTACATAATGCAAAATATCATACGGGAGGCAAAAGCGCAGCCAGTCTCTACAGTATCTTGACGGGACCCAATTCCGGAAAGTTTGTTTGGTTAGATGGACCTATGACCTATGCCGATTTAGATCAAAAACCTGATGCCGCACACATGGCAGACTGGGGTAAAAATATTCAAAGCTACATCACCGATGAAAAGATTAAACATGCAAAACTTCACTGGGAGGCCAGTTATACGCCAGCAGAATTCGGCAGTTCGGATTATCTTTTGATCAGAACCTTCAAATTGAACAATAAAGCCAATGGTATGGCAAAAGTACTGGAGGCCATCACCAAAATTAAAGAAGTATTGGTCGCCACAAATGCACCCATAGTACGTCGGGTATATGTCAGCCCTTTCCGCTCTGAAAATGGAGAAGATATCTCATTGGTCTATCCTTTTAAATCATTTACGCGATTTGAAAAAAGCAATGGCCTACCTGAAAATTTTGCTGCCAGTTATGAAGAAATCAATGGTTTGGGTAGCTGGGGAAGAGATATCGCAGAGGTACTTGAAACCTACACCAACGGTAGATACGATGAGATAAGGATACTTCAAAAATAATGGGTCTGAGTATCTGATTGAACTCAAGAATTCAGTTCAAACCAGTCAATATTTATATGAAAAGTTGACGATCAAGTCCCCGTTTTTATGCTGATGGGCATATGAAAAAGAGCCAGACATTATCCCAAATAAATCTTTGAAAAGACTTCTTGAATCCTTGTATTAAGGATTCATTTATAAAGCCCTTATTCGACATACGTTCATTTTTTGCTGAAACTTTTGATCGATTCCAAAGGATGTAATATATTAGAACCAAAAGATTCTTTCAATGAAATATTTAATACTTACTTTATCCATCTGCTTCTGCCTAAATGTATGGGGACAAGATAATAACATGTACCTGAGACTTACCTTCATCAAAGCCAAAGAAGGAAGTAATTATCGTGAAAATCTAACACAAAAATTTGCACGCCTTCACAAGCAACGCATTGAAGATGGAATCATCAATGGTTGGGATTTATGGCAAGTCGTCAACTCTCGACAAACACCTTTCAGCCATGTCATTGTAACCTTGGTGGAGCTGTCTAAGATGGACAGTCTTTATTTGGGCGTAAATATGCAAAAAGTTTTCCCTGATATGACCGATGGGGATCTTGAAAACTTCTACGAAGAGAATATTAAAAGTCGAGATATTATTGGGGATTATATCATTACCTCTATTAAAAATATTTCAAATACCAATAGTAGCCCTGATGAATTTATGGTGATGAATTTCATGAAGGTTAAGGAAGGCAAATTCAAGACTTTCGAAAACATGGAAATAGATTTAGCCACGGCAGTCATGCCTAATGAAAAATTCAGAACGGGTTGGACTTTACAAAAAAGAATTGATAAGTATGGTACTGACTTGTATTGGAATTACCTAACCGTAGATTGGTATGCCAAATATTCGGATTACATCAAAGCATCATCAATGCCTGCCGTCGACGCAGATAAGAATTATCAATCCATGATGGGTATCAGGGACCTCCGAGATCGAGCCGTTCTCCGAAAAATAATGTCTGTAAGGTGACTATAAAAGAAATTTAACTAATAAAATGGTACTCAAGCTTTAAGTCAAGAACTTATTTGATTTATTTCAACTGGGCATCCTTAGTTCAAAGGTTACTCACCCCTTAGATAAAATAATATCACACCCCTCACAAAAAAGTGTTACTTCTTTTGTAAAAAATCAAAATCAACCACCCAATAAATAATTTCAATCTCGTTCTGCTTATATGTCAAAATTGAATCTAATAAAGCGATAGCTCCTTCCACACTTGCTTTATGTTCATCTAGCTGAGCTGTGATTTGATTAAAATTTTCAAGTCTTCGAAAAACATTGTGATTCAAATAATAATCCTTTTGAATATATTCTCTATTATCCTTCCAAAAATAATTATACTGAGTTTTAACGTCACCTAACTCCTCTACCCAACGATCAGATACTCGTTCCACAAAACCATCAACAATTGCTTGATCTCTCGCGTAGGCATTTTCCTTGATATAAAATAATGTGCTTCCAGAATAAATTTGAGTCAGTTTATGCTCCAAAGTATCATCAAGAAATCGAAATGTCCCATCAAGCTGCACCGACTCATAGGTCACTTTAGGGGGATCATAGGGCATGGCTTGCTCATAATAACTCAGTGGCGCAAATGAAAAAGCTTCATCCCCTTCTCCCATTACGTCCAAAAAGACAGAATCACTGTTCTCATCCCAACGGTCATATTGCCGCTGAAAAAGAGCGTTAAACCATGCCACACCCTCAATGTATTCATCTGTGTAAATAAGAATATCCTGTAATTCAACTTTCAATTTCTTCATGTTATTGATATTGTCAGCACGGTGATTACTGTCCTCTCTTTTTTGATCCACCGCCAATGATAAAAACACACCAAAAAAAATGGCCATAAACTCAATGAACATTTTTTTTGCCCGGTCAAAGAAATCTCGAAAACTAAACTTATCGCCGATGGTGAAGAGTTTAAGAAACCAATTCAGCTCCTTTACCGGTATTTCATCCTCATCGTCTTCTTTCTTAGTCAATAAAGCTGAGTAAGCTGCCTTCACTTTAGCAAACTTCTCTACAAAAAAGGTCTCATTATTGTTGGCAACAGGATCCAACTCTTTACTTAACCGCTCATAAGCTTCTTGAATCTCTTCCTGAGAAGCTCCTTTCTTAAGTCCAAGGGTTTTATACTTCGCTTTCATTAGCAGCAAATTAAACCGATAATTCCTTCATAAGTTGAATTTGACAAGATAATAAATAAAATCTGAATGTGAAATGATAGGGTCTAGCTTAAGAAAAGGGCAACTCTCAATAGAATGATTAATTACAATAGCTCAGAGACAAGTAAAAAATATTGAAAAATAAATCAGATCCCATGTTATATTAAAGCTAAGGATAACTCTTCTTTAAGATTACTTTAGAGGGTCATGTTCCCATGGACTAAGGAAGGATCATATGGACGTTTTTTACCTTGTTGGACATAAGAGATGACATCTATTAACAATTGGCAAAAGAAGAAGGTATATGCTAGGGAACTTCCACGGGTAAGACCGCCTATGCCTCAACATAAAGTTATTTTCAATATTTAATTATCATAGCACTTTTCTATATATTTGTTCTTTTCGAACTTAAAATCAACCTAAAAATGAGACAATTATTTATATCAATGGTGCTCGTCTTGAGTACCTACATGATTCAAGCACAAGAGTATGGTGTGTACTCAATGCATTTTGTAAGAATAGAAGGCAATACAGCCGATTTTGAAAAAGTTCAATCTATGTACATGCAAAAAGTGGCCAAGGAAGCTACCGAAAAAGGAGATATCACCTTTTGGGCATTTCTGAAACGTGTGACCATGGACAATATTGACGATGAAGAGAGATACAACTATGTATTCGTTCAATCAAATACCAGTATTGAGGCGATGCTTAGTGAAAAAAACAACTGGTGGAATGATGCCCCTGAGGTACTTAGTGCGGAAGAACAAGCCCTTGTCAGTGCCCTGAATGCAACTCATACCTGGACGGCTGATTCAAGACATATCTATCTAGATGAAGGTAGTATTGCCAAAGGAATTGGAGGTTTTATTCAATTTAATTTTGCCCGTCCAGCAAATGTTGACGGCTTCATCCAAGAAAATTTAACCTTATGGAAACCCTATTTCGAAAAAACTATGGATAGCATGGGTATGGTCAATTGGGGCGTTGGTAGAAAACTAGCTCCCTTGGGTGCCAATTGGGCCAAAGTATCTACATGGGATATGTTTAATACGCTAGATGAGTTAATGAAATATCGAATTGGGTACAAGCTTCCAGCAGATCTGCTAAAAAAATCTAAAATGGGGGATCACAATCCTGATGGCTTTATGATGATGCCTATTTTTCAGATGATCGCAAACTCGGCACAATAAAGTACGTTGATAAACCATTAAGTTTTCAAACTTTTTTTAAACCTTAATGAACCAAAAATCATGAAAAATATTTTAATATTTATAGGATTGTCATGCCTAGTTTTAATGAGTCAAACGAAAGCCGTTTACCAATCAAATGGCGTTCGGATATCTCCTTAAAATCAAGCGCTCTTTGAGAAAATTGAAATAGATTATGTTTCAAAAGTTGCGCAAGATGCCGTAAACAAAGGCCAACTGGGCACTCATCAAGTTGGATAAAATCATAGGTGAGGCCAACACGGGCTACAACAATATTTTTGTTAATGGCTTTGCAAGTATTGATGCTATGAATGAAAACACCGATTGGTGGTCCAATACCAAAGCCATTGTAGGGGTTGATCCAGACATATTGTATCGCGATTTGAGAGAAGCATCCGGTATCTATTACTACCAAAGGCAAATGGGAATTGCTCCCATTGAGGCCTTCGAATATGTAATCATGAATTTTGGTCATGCCAATAATCTAGAAGGATATTTGAAAGGTGAGATGGCATGAATGGCTTATCATAAAAAAAAATATGAACAAAACAGGTTTGAAAGCATGGGATGTAGGTACTAAATTCTTCACTGTCAATGCCAACCAGAGCACTAATGTTATGACCTAGAATGCGTTTGCTACTAAATCCGCCGCCATGAAAGTACTGGCCAATGATGTTAATGGTTTAGGAGATTGGCCTCTAACCAACCTCAATGAAATCATGCCCGACGGATGGAAACTTATTGTTTTGGGTCAAATTTTATCCACCACAAGTCCCATACAATAATGAAAAAAAGCCTCTTTGTGACTTTTACAGGGGCCTTTTTATGTGCTCTTCAAAGTTTTTAAGTTTTCTTTAATTTTTTTCTTTAAACCCGACAACTTTTTTCTTAATTTATTTACCAAAACAAGTAGTCAATCATAATTTTGGGAAAAAGATAAAGGAAATAACAGAAATCAATCTTTTTTAACTATATTTAGCCTAAATAAAAAATTCAATAAATAATTTTGTACCAAATAACAAAAACTATGAAAAAAATTATAGCCACTTTTATAACATTTTTTGTATTCTCAATGATTCAGGCTTCACCTAATGATCTCTCATTAAGTCAGAGCGAAACTGACATTTTAACTGACCGAGAGCTAAACGAAGGAACATCATTTCTCGCTTCGAAAGAAATGCCAAGGAAAAGAAAGGCATCAAGATCAGGTAAAAGATCAAGCAAAAAGAGAGAAAAATAAGACTATAAGTTCTGATAAGAGTTTTAAAAATCAACTGAGGTCGTATCACTCTTTGGTAAAACATACAAAATGTTATAGTATTTATCCGAAAATGATATTACATAAAAAACTCATACTGCCCTGTAGTATGAGTTTTTTATTGCCGTTATGTGAATCCCTCGGATTATTTGTAAATACTTCCTTTAAATTTAAGCATTATTATTATGTGATTCTGAAATAAAAATTCACTTAATTTTTGATTAGTTTTCTTACAAATCTCCCCTGTTCAGTATAAATTTCGAGATAATAGATTCCCGCTTGATAACTATTTAATACCATTACAGCTTTGTTAACATCAAACCTATATTGTCCCATACATTTTCCTTCAATATCCCAAACATTAACGACTTTAATTCTCCGTCTAGCAGTAATATTTAGAATCTCCTGAACTGGATTAGGAAAGACGGACACCAAAGGCTGTAGGGTATTGATGCTACCTAAAATATTCTCATAAGCGGGTAAAATAAATTGCCCTTCCCAATTGGCCCCCTCATTATTGTCTAAGTTAACATTCTTTAAAGATAGATAAGCTCCTGCTCCATCTGCTTCAGTAGGCCAAGGAGCCTCATCTGAATACAAAACCTCATCTATTATATTTCCATAGCCGTCCAGCAATTGAACTTTTTCACTTTGATTAGATAAGCTCCTGGTGAATTCATCAAAAGGAGTAAATCCATAACGTTCTTCGAAAGAATTTGTCTCACTAGCTAAATATAAAGTGCTATGGGCCCCCATGAATATGCCTTTTGGAAATTGATAGGTAAGCCCCAACTCTCCCAAATAAAGTCCAGTAAGTTCGGCAGATGCATCACTCACATTGGTGATTTCAATGAACTCATAATCACTTGAAACCTCATTCTCTTCAGCCAAAGGATGGTAATTGATTTTAGTAATCACAAGTGCCGGCTGCGTTACCGATGCACAGGATGCTGTCGATGTCAATTGACCGGATAGCCAAGTATTCCTATCACTGATAAAGCTCTTCAGTTCACTGACTTGTTGATTAAATATGCCTGTGGTCCCCCATAAAGCTTCTTGTCGGTCTGCTGCTTCTGAAATGTGAAGTACCGTTTCATTGATAAAGTCCATTACTTTCAGCGTATTGAGAGGCATCCCGGGATCAGTAAGTTCTTGCCATCTTTTATTTAAATAACATCTATAAACCGGATCATCAAACAAATCTTTCCAAAATTTTGCGCCCATATTTCCCCCATCATCAAACTGCCATCCGTAAGTGAAACTTCGATCATACCCCCACATAAAGAGATCATTGCCATAGGTTAAATTGAAATCCCAAATCGGTCCTGCACGTAACTTTCCATTACGGTCTTTATGAAAGAATGTACTGAATTGATAACCGTCTACATTGGCTGAAAACTCATTTAAAATCATGAAATCAATAAATGAAGGAACATCTATCACAGATGGATAGCCGTCTTTAACAGAACTGTTTTTATTGCTAGATATGTTTGCAAGACGCTCAAACTCACCTTTAATATATTCGTGCTGCAAGGGTTTGATCTCCGTAGATTTTGGATATTCATGGACAAAACTACTCCCCCATCCACCATAATTGGGCATGCTCCAAGCTTCTAAATCTGAACCCTCAATTTTATCTGTTTTGGTGATATAACCTCCTGTAAGATTAGGTAATGAAAGGTCCTCTGGTTGAATTTTCTTTATATTAATCCGATTATCATCGGCCTTTAATTTCTCTTGAAAAAGATAGATCCCTTCATAATTTCCATTCAGCATCACTTCACAATATTGACCTCTCGAGGCATATTGACCTATTTGGTTAGACAGTTGATAACTTAAATAATCTCTGATCAGCGAAGAGTCGTAGGCAATTCCATTTAAAATCCAATCATTCTCTTTGGGCATTCCTAATATACTCACGTCCTCTTTCTGACCCAGACTATCATAAGTGGTCAAAGCATATTGCTTTTTAGGTAATATAGAAGATGAGGAACCACGTACCTCTATCTTTATGGCCCCTTTAAAATCTAAATAATCAAGGTTGGTTACATCCGAAATATCATTTCTTAGATCTGCGCCCTTATCCACAATAATCATGTTTGCCGCAATTTTAGGTTCTGAAGGAATCGATTGATTATTGACCGTTTCTATAACTACAATAGGTAAATTAGATGATTTAAAATCCACATAAATAGGCGCTAAAAACCAACTCGGTGTGCTTCGATAATTATATTCAATATTATTGATGCCCAATGATAATACCGGTAAAGCCGTCATATCAGATGAAGTACTTGATTGATTATGTACTTGTACGGCAATGACATTAGTTCCCTCTACCAAAAAATCGACATCGACATCAAAATATTCTGGTTTTTGACCATCAGGTAATAATGCGTTATGATGGCCATCGCTTAACTGATCAAAAGTAGGCGTCATTCCCGAAACCAAATCTCTTGCTATTTCTTGGCCATTAAGATACGCCACAAATCCGTCATCATAGTCAATATCTAATCGTAACCCTTCTATCGCTTTAAGATCAATGATCTCAAAAGTTTTCCTCAAGTAAACTGAGATCGTATTTTCAGGAACTAAAGTAGCATCATCATCATCTCCGTAACCAAATCCTGACATCCCTTGAATCCAATCTGAATAGTCAAAATCCAGCTGATTCCATAAAGCACTCGGTTGACTACTTGGTACCATGTAATGCCAGTCATCTCCCGGTAGGACTACACTCTCCCAGTGATCTATTTGCGAAAAACAAAAAGTAGGTATTAAACCAACGAAAGTTATTAAAAAAGATCTCATATTATTTTCTTACTGATTCATTGGGACACTCAGGAAAGAAAGAGCACTAAAATGTCCCTCCTGATTTGGTGAAATTATAAAATTTAAAAGGATACTTAAATGGAAAATCTTGACATTCACAGATTTTATCTTAAAAATACTTCCTTTTTCAAAAAAATTCTGCAGTATCGACTTTCCTATGAACTTTGCGTAATTAGGAGTCATGCCAATGACCGTGTGCTGATGACCATACTTTACCTGCGGGGGCCTGTCCCTCGGGTCGTGTACTTCCACTCTCTTCACTTTTATTGAACAACCCGTAGATTGCGGAAATAAAAAGGGCAATCAATACTCCAATCATCCAAAAAGTTTTATTTAGCTGTGTACTGACAGTCGCCTTGATTCCGTGGCAATTTTTATACTTCTTGCCACTTCCACAAGGACAAACATCATTTCTCCCAACTCTTTTCATTTTCTCTGTTTATAGGTTCAATTTACAAAAAATACTTCTGTAACAACATTGTTTGTATATAGAAAAATAAGCCCCTTTACTCTATTTAAATACAAAATAAAACTCAAAATATTCATAAGGCTATAACTCTAACCCTTCTAAGTTCATTCAGAACTAACCTATTCAGCATCTAAAAAAGGATAATTATAATCAGTCGCTCCCATAAATGTTTCTTTTATCGTGCGCGCACTTACCCATCTCAATAAATTCATTTGGGCTCCCGCCTTGTCATTGGTTCCAGAGCCTCTCGCTCCCCCAAATGGCTGCTGCCCAACTACTGCTCCGGTAGGCTTATCATTGATATAAAAATTACCAGCCGCATACTGTAAAACATCTGAAGCCCGCTCAATAGCATATCTGTCTTTACTAAATATTGCTCCCGTCAAAGCATAGGCTGAACTTTGATCAACGAGCGTAAGAGTAGCTTCAAATTCATCTTGAGGATACACATAGACAGAAACTACAGGTCCAAATATTTCTTCACACATCGTCTCGTAACGTGGATTCTTGGATAAGATCACAGTTGGCTCAATAAAATAACCCTTAGCATCGTCATAATTACCTCCCGCTATGATTTCAGCATCACTAGATGCTTTCACACGATCAATGTATTGAGTGATTTTTTTAAAGGATTTCTTATCAATCACCGCATTGATAAAATGATTGAAGTTTTCTGGAGAGCCCATTTTAATACCCTTCAAAGTACTGATTAAATGCTCTTGAACCTCCTCCCATAGATGATCTGGAATGTATACGCGTGAAGCTGCACTACATTTTTGACCTTGATATTCAAAGGCTCCTCTGACGATAGCTGTTGAAACCTCTTGCACATCAGCTGAAGCATGGACCATAATAAAATCCTTACCTCCTGTCTCGCCGACAATTCGTGGATAACTGTTATAGATATCTATATTTTGTCCAATGGTTTTCCAAAGGTTTTTAAATACTTGTGTGCTTCCTGTAAAATGCAATCCTGCAAATTCTGGATGGTTGAATACTACTTCTCCCGCAACGGGACCATCGACATAGATCATGTTAATCACTCCATCGGGTAATCCTGCAACTTGAAAGACTTCCATGATGACTTGAGCGGAATAAATCTGTGTATAAGCAGGTTTCCATACAATGGTATTTCCCATCATTGCTGGAGCAGTACATAAATTACCAGCAATGGATGTGAAGTTGAATGGTGTTACTGCAAACACAAATCCCTCAAGGGGTCGATACTCCATTCGGTTCCAGACACCCGCTGACGATTTGGGCTGCTGACTATAAATTTCTTCCATATAAGTCGCATTGAACTTCAAGAAATCTATATATTCACAAGCAGCATCTATTTCGGCTTGGTAAATATTTTTGGATTGGCCGAGCATGGTTGCTGCATTAATTTTAGCTCGGTAAGGCCCTGCTATTAAATCCGCTGCCTTTAGAAATATGGCAGCTCGATGCTCCCAGCTCAACTTCGCCCAAGATTCCTTAGCTTCCAATGCCGCTTCAATAGCGTCATGAACATGACTGGCATCCCCCTCGTGAAAATGCCCTAAGACATATTGATGGTCATGAGGAGGGCTCATTTTAACTTTTTTTCCGGTCCTGATTTCTTCAGATCCGATATACATAGGCACATCTATTTCCTGAGATTTTGCTTGTTTTAAAGCTTCCTTAACTGCCTGTTTTTCAGAGGAGCCCTCAGTGTAATTAAGTACAGGTTCATTTATAGGTTGGGGTATTTTAAAATTTCCGTACGACATTGTTTATTTAGTTAATTTCTATGGGTCAAATATAAGTAATCACCAACGATTTACAGGAAGAGTGCCGGGAGTTCAATCAAGTCATGAACTTGCAATTGGGAGGGTACTTTGGATTCTTTTTGGGGATTGTACCAAACAGACCTCCATCCTGCATGGTCAGCTCCTAATATATCTGTTTGCAGATTATCCCCAATAATGACCATATCCCCTAGGGTTCCTCCACAGTAATCAAGTGTAAAATCAAAAATCTCCTTGGCTGGCTTTCGATAACCTGAAGTCTCAGAGGTCACCACCCACTTAAAGTAATGATCAATCTCACTGTATTTCAATTTGATATTCTGAGTATCATCAAAACCGTTGGTAATAATCCCTAATTCAAAATCTTTTGATAGTCTATCAAGTACTTTATGTACATTGGGCATCAATGCCTTCTTTCGAGGACATTCAATGACGAATTGATTTGATAATTCTTGAGCTAAGATAAGATCTGTGTTTTTCACGGCATTCATAATGTAACCAAACCTATGATTTCGGATTTCAAACTTATCTATTTCCCCCACATTATAGCGATGCCATAAATGTTCATTCTGTTGCTTAAATGTTTGGGTAAAATGGGCTTCATCACTGAAAAACCGGTCAAGTTCGAAAGCGCGATACATATCAAGCAATGTGTCTCGCGCATTGGTTTCATAATCCCACAAAGTATGATCTAAATCAAAAAATAACTTCGTCACGCTCTCAATTCTTTCGCCTTGGCCTTATGCATGGCCAATTCTCTATTGGAATCCATAATAGAATAGAGATCAAGATCTCTTAATAATTTCGGGTCTTTTTGAAGAAAGACCATCATCTTACTCACGATTTCTGTCACTTCCTCTTTGAGACTGTAAACCACCCTTTGATCTAATTTGTGCGACTTAACCAGACCCGCATTTTTTAGATAAGCGACATGCCTTGAGGTCTTTGTCTGAGTAAAGTCTAGAATAGTGACCAAATCCGAAATGGTGAGGCTTTTTGCTTCGAGCAGTAATTGAATGATCCGAACCCTTGCCTCCTCTGAAAAGGATTTAAATATCTGAGTTCCTATTAAAAGACTGAATTTTTTAAGCTTCAAAATTAATATTTTTTAACTAAGTTATCACAAAAGTCAACTTTTTGCGTTTAGTTCGTATGAATTTATTACTTTTTAATTCTTGAAAAAAATTAGCGTCCTCCTTATTCTCTGTCTTGCCCTTTATTCTTTGACTTATGGTCAAATTAGGGGAATTACACCAAAGGTGATCCAATTTACTGGAGTCATCTTTGCGAATGATAGTGCATCTATTGTTCCGGGAGTTCACGTGTATGTCCCTCAAGGAGGACGTGGAACGACGACCAATCCATATGGTTTTTTTTCAATGCCTGTCTTGGAAGGGGACAGCATTATATTCTCTGCAGTAGGCTTTGATAAAACCTACTACATTATCCCTTCTCATAAGGAACCCAATAGTTTGAAGTTGGTTGTCTATCTAACTGAAGATATCTTTTACTTGGAAGATGTAGCCATCTTTCCCTACCCCTCGGAAGCTACTTTTAAGGCAGGTATTTTGGCTACACGGTTACCTAATGAGTTTGATCAAAGTAACCTCAATGTCTGGATGAATAGTGAAGTTATGCGAGAAATGTATCGCAATCAAGTCAACAGTGGCAATGCCAATTTCCGCAATGCCATGAATGAACAAATGAATTATAATCGGTATCAATACCAGCCTGCCGCCAATAATTATTTAAACCCCTTTGCGTGGTCGTCTTTTATTCGTTCTCTGAAGAAAAACTAAAGAGTTTGAATTTTTGACGCAACTCTCAAAGTTTCTTCCCAAACACGAAATACATTATGGGAGCAAATTTTTTCGATGTCTTCATCGCTATACCCGCGCATTAATAACTCATAAATTAAGTTAGGATACATCGAAACATCTTTCAGTCCTTTAGGCAAGGAGTTTCCGACACCGTCAAAATCTGAACCCAATCCCACATAATCAATTCCAGCAATGGCTACCACGTGATCAATGTGATCTGCAACAGTTTTGATTTCCTCAAAAGGGTCCATATCGATTAAATATTGAGCCGCATAAGCGACATAAGTTGAATCATTTTCTGACAAGCCTTCAGCCGCTCTGTATTCCTCTAAAGAGGTCTTGATTTCGGAAAATTGATCCTGAGAGGTTTTTGATAAAAATGAAGAACCAAAATTGATTTGGATGACACCTTCTTTTTCTGCTAAAAGCTTAATCATATCATCATTCATATTGCGCATGAAGCCTGGTGTAAACTTTCTACAAGAACTGTGAGATGCAATGACAGGGGCTTGAGTCAAATTCATTACATCATAAAATGCCTTATCTGAAATATGAGAAACATCAATCATGATACCCCATTTATTCATTTCCTGTACCACTTGTTCCCCAAATGGACTCAATCCATCCCAAGTATCTTCGCTGGTATCATAAGAAGAATCACAAATTTCATTATCCAAAGAGTGAGTCAAAGTAATATACCTGATACCTCGATCAAAAAAATATTTCACATTGGCCAAATCCGATTCAATAGGCGCACCATTTTCCATACCTAATGGGAGAGAAATAAGTGCTTTTTCAAAATTTTCCTTTACTTCACTTGGTGTCCCAGCCGAGGCGAATAAATTTGGGAAGGCTTCCGATAATCTACCTACCATGTCTATTAGAGAGTCTGCAAAAACTTTAGCCCCCCCTGATTTTTGAAGTGCTGCCGGAACGTATATCGACATAAAAGGAGCATCTAGTCCTCCCATCTTGGCTTTGGGATAATCAAAATCTCCCATAGTTTCAATAGATACATCTTCAACCGAATTACGCGACATGAATCCTTTATTAGCCATGCGATAGGGTAAATCAATATGTCCATCGGTAATGATGAATTTTTTACTTAATCGATGTGCCCGCTCTCGGAGTTCAAGCGCTTCATTATCTTGACTTTTTTTTGACTGCTCTCCAGAGCAAGCAAATGAAATGGCCATAAAAATGACCCCAATTTTAAAAAATAATTTCATTAGGAAAAGTTAATCTTTTTTTAAAGTAATTCAAACCAAAATAGCTTTCTAAATAGCTTTAAGCATATCTTTCTGAAAATTAATAAAATTTTTATATTTAAAAATACCTACCCAAGCAACTATTTCTTGAATACTAGAATGTTTTCTTTGAAATAAGTTGATAAATTTAGGTTTGTTAAGATTGTAAGCCCTTTAACTGATTATTTGTCATGATGCCTTTAATGCCTGACCACATTCTCTCTGTCTGGAACATTTATGGTAATTATACCGCCACCTTATTGATTGCAGCTGGACTTTCACTCGCTTTGAGTCACTACTTAAAACTTTTATTCACGAGTGATAAAAAATCTCGATATGATTACATTAACAAGAATGAAATCAAACGTTTGTGGTTTTCCTTTTTGCTTTTTGCCATCGGAGCAACCCTCCTGCTAAATACCTTATTCTACTCTACCACGTGGCTTTGGTTTTTTGTAAGACTTTTCTTAAGCTCCATGATGAGCATCATCATAGGAGTAATCGTTCAAAATATGCTTAAGTTTTATTTCCCTTTCTACATTGAAAAGAGACTAAAAAAATTAAGATATTCGCCAAGAATTTCCCCTGAGGGTAATGTCATGAAGTTATTAAGTGAAGAAGAAGAAGATGTCTATTTAGATGAGGGCATGCAGGCTGAAGAAAATGCCTATTCAGTAGATTATGATGTTTGGATTGATGAAAAAACTAAATTTACAAAAATTGAAAAATATAATGGTAGGCTTCATGCGTTAAAATGTGATAAATGTAATTATCAAACGTTGAAGGTCTCAAAAGAAGAGATTACACAGCCCGCAACCCTGAATGAAGAAGGTGAATTGATCAAATTTCTAAGTTGTGGATACTGCGGTCAAAAATCACGGAAATCTCACAGAATCGCAAAGCTTAACCCAAAAGCATCCACCACAGATTAATTAAAGTAAATACTTGAACGCAATAAGGCATTTTGAAAAAAACCCGGTAAACGCAATAATTCTTGATCAACAAGACCCTTTAAAGGAATTTCGAAAGGAATTTTACATCCCCAAAAGAAATAATACAGAGCTCATTTATTTCTGTGGTAATTCTTTGGGATTACAGCCTAAAATCACTTCCTCCAAAATTGACCATGAACTAAAAAAATGGGCACAAAAAGGGGTCGAAGGACATTTTAATGAAGATCCATGGGTTTCACACCATCATAAGGGTAAAACAGCTATGGCCCATCTAGTGGGAGCCAAAACTCATGAAGTGGTGGCTATGAATAACTTGACCACAAATTTGCATCTTCTGCTGGCTTCTTTTTATCAACCCAAAGGGACGAGGAAAAAGATGATCATCGAAAAAGGAGCCTTCCCTTCAGATTATTTCGCAGTTACCTCTCATATGAAGCAAAAAGGTATCTCGCCAGAGGACCATCTCATCGAAATTAGCCCTGATGAAAATGGTTATTTCTCTACTGAAAAAATTTGCCATTCCATTTTAACTACTGGAGAGGCGCTGGCGTTAGTGATGCTGCCCGGTATTCAGTATTATAGTGGCCAATTTTTGGACTTAAAATCTATTACACATGCGGCCCATAAAATCGGTGCCTATGCCGGGTTTGATCTTGCGCATGCCGTGGGGAATATTCCCATGAGCCTCCATGAAGATCAAGTTGATTTTGCGGCTTGGTGCAGCTACAAATATTTGAACTCTGGACCAGGAAATGTTTCAGGAGTATTCATACATGAAAAACACGGGAATAATCCTGATTTCCCAAGATTAGCAGGTTGGTGGGGACAAAACGAAACCATTCGTTTCAAAATGGAAAATAATTTTGATCCTATTCCCGGGATCGACGGCTGGATGCTCAGCAATGCCAATATTATTTCCTCTGTAGCTCATTTGGCTTCTCTGGATATTTTTGAAAAAGCCAATATTCTCAAACTTCGCAAAAAAAGTATTTTGTTAACGGGATATTTGGAATATTTACTATTAAGTAATGAGGCGATCAAGCCGCATATCAATATTTTGACTCCAAAAAACGAATCAGAACGAGGTTGCCAATTATCGCTCTATTTTTACGATCAAGGAAGATTGGCCTTCGACCACCTTACAAAAAATGGGGTAGTCCTGGACTGGCGTGAACCCAATGTAATTAGAGTGGCTCCTGTGCCTTTGTACAACTCCTTTGAAGAAGTTGAAAAGTTTGTGATCCTTTTAGGGCAAGTTTTTAATTGAACGAATTCATTCAAGATTTTTAGGCAATTTCGATGTCTAATATTTTTACTACTGTTTGATAAATGCCTTGAGGGTCAAATCCACATTCTTTATGCAATTCTAGCTGTGTTCCATGCTCTACCATTCGATCGGGAATTCCCAATCTCTCTAGTTTTGCTTGATAACCATGGTCTACCATAAACTCAGCTACTGCGCTTCCAAACCCACCCATAAGACAACCATCTTCAATGGTGATCACATGATCATACGATTTAAATACGTCATGTAATAAAGCTGTATCTAAGGGTTTGACGAAACGCATATCGTACAAAGCGGCAGTCACCCCTATTTTCTCCAATTCTTTATGAGCCGTCAGTGCATAATTTCCTACCGTACCAAAAGTGAGCAGAGCGATATCTCTTCCCTCTTTTATCCTACGACCCTTCCCCACTTCAATTTTAGCAAAAGGGGTTTTCCAGTCTACTAAAACCCCTTTACCCCTTGGGTATCGAATACAAAAAGGACACCCTTCCTGCATAGCGGTATACATCAAATTTCTAAGCTCAGATTCATCCATGGGTGCAGAAACTATGAGGTTAGGTATGCACCTCATGAAGGCGATATCATAGGCACCGTGATGCGTAGCACCATCTGCTCCAGCGAAACCTGCTCGATCTAGACAAAATACCACATGTAAATTTTGAACACAAACATCGTGAATCACTTGATCATATGCTCGCTGCATAAATGTCGAATAAATGTTACAAAAAGGTATCGAGCCTTGTGTCGCTAAACCCGCAGAAAAGGTAACAGCATGCTGCTCGGCAATACCCACGTCAAATGACCGCTCAGGATATGCCTCCATCATAATATTCATAGAGGATCCTGAAGGCATCGCAGGAGTAATTCCCATGATTTTTGGATTCTCATCTGCTAATTCAACTAGAGTATGGCCAAATACATCTTGATATTTAGGGGGTTGTGGGGTCAAGGAAGAAGTTTTATGAATCTCTCCCGAAATTTTATCGAAAGTACCCGGAGCATGCCATTTGGTTTGATTCTTTTCTGCCGCGTCGTACCCTTTACCTTTCTTCGTAATACAATGTAAAATTTTTGGGCCTGGGATCTGTTTGAGATCATTGAAAACATGAACCAAGTGGTTCACATCATGCCCATCTACCGGTCCAAAATATCTGAGATTGAAAGACTCAAATAGATTACTTTGTTTGAGTAGAAAAGTCTTTATGCTATTTTCGACACCGGCTACGAGCTCCTGCGCATTGGGACCGAACTTACTGACTTTTCCTAGAATTTTCCAAGCCTCATCACGAAATTTATTGTAAATCTGAGAGGTACTAATGTCCGTAAGGTACTCTTTCAAAGCCCCCACATTGGGATCGATGGACATGCAATTATCATTCAATACAATAATGAGATTAGAATTAGAGACACCTGCATGGTTCATGGCTTCAAAAGCCATTCCTCCAGTCATAGCTCCATCTCCAATGACCGCAATATGCTGCCGATCCTTTCCTTCTGCCTGATTGGCTATGGACATCCCAAGCGCTGCGGATATACTCGTTGAAGAATGCCCGACCCCAAAGGCATCAAATTTACTTTCAACTCGCTTAGGGAACCCAGACAATCCACCATAGACACGATTAGAATGGAAATGAGATTTTCTTCCCGTTAATATTTTGTGTCCATAGGCTTGATGCCCCACATCCCATACCAGTTGATCTATTGGAGTATTAAATGCATAATGTAGGGCTACAGTTAGTTCAACCACTCCCAAACTGGCTCCAAAATGTCCACCATAGGTAGCGACATGATCAATAATGTAATTCCTCAATTCCTCACTAAATTGAGGCAACTGTTGTGTCTCTAATTTCCGTAAATCTGTAGGATGATCTACGTTTGATAAAAGGGGACCCTGTTTAATTTGCATGGTTAATTATCTTATGACAAGAAGCCTTACTTTCGATCTAACAAACTCCCTGATTATTTACAATAATAATCTTTTTTTGGTTCTCCAAATCATGCATCTTTGCTTAATCTGATGACTGATTCCATAATTGACGATCCACGCACAAAATTTGAAATTAAACTCCCTCTTTTCGAAGGACCTTTTGATCTTTTGCTTTTTTTTATTGAACGTGATGAATTAGATATTTACGATATTCCAATTGCAACCATTACCCGTGATTTTCTTGACTATCTGCACCAAATGAAAAACATGAATATTGAAGTGGCCAGTGAGTTTATTTTGGTAGCCGCTACCCTAATGCGCATAAAAGCAAAAATGTTAATTCCCAGACCTGTATTAGATGAATCAGGCAATGAAATTGATCCTAGAGAGGAATTGGTCAAACACCTTTTGGAATATAAAAAATATAAATCTGTTATTGAGCAACTCTCCAACTTAGAAGCAACACGTTTCCAAAGAGAAAACCGTGGCAATCTGGCGATAGAGATTAAAAAAATTGCCGCTTTAGTAAATGTTGATGCCGAAGTTCAAAATTTAGATCTTTACAAGCTAATGAAAGTATTTCACAAAGTTGTGAATCGCTATGAACTACAAAAAAATAAACCTATCCACCAGGTTGTTCCTTATCCCTACACCATTGAAAGCCAAAAAGAAGTCTTAATTCAAAAGCTTTATGTGAGTAAAAATCAGCGGATCTCTTTTGCAGAATTGTTGGCCGAAAAACCGGAAAAAATACTGGCAATTTTTAACTTTTTGGCCGTATTAGAATTACTTCAACTCAAAAAAATATTACTGCGCCTCGGTGAAGGTTTTAACAACTTTTGGATGGAGCCTAGAATCAGTAGCCTTTAAAAGCTACAGCCCTGCGTCGTTCAAGGCTGCTTCTTTTTGATTTATTTCATTTTTTCTAAATTTGAAAAAAAGAAATCTCCTTCAATCAACGCATTCTTATGTGAATCAGATCCGTGAATGGCATTTGCCGAGATAGAAGTAGCAAATAATTTACGTATGGTTCCTTCAGCTGCTTCAACTGGATTGGTTGCCCCTATGAGTGCTCGAAAATCTTCTACCGCATTTTCTTTCTCCAATATCATGGGAATAATGGGCCCTCCAGACATGTAATCTACCAAGTCATTATAGAAAGGTCGCTCTTTATGAATTCCGTAAAACTGTCCCGCTTGGGCGGCTGTGAGCTGCGTCAATTTCATTGCGCTAACTACGAATCCGTGCGCTTCAATTATCTTTATAATTGCCCCAGAGTTACCAGCGGTTACCGCGTCTGGTTTGATCATTGTAAAGGTCTTTGTCGTTGTCATTTTTGCTTAATCAAAGGTATAAATTTTTTAAAGTGACAAAAGTAGGTATTTTAAATAATTAGTCCACTCAAATTAAAAGTTTTGTGTTTAACCTTAATTCTTATGATTTTTGCTCCTTTATTATTGCCAAAAAAATAATTGATGAAGCCCATTACTGATTTAATTCCCATTTTAGAAGATTTCCATAAAATCATCATCACTACGCACGCAAGTCCTGATGCTGATGCCCTGGGATCTTCTCTTGGGCTTTTTCATTTTCTAAAGGCAAGGGGTCATGAGGTTCAGGTAATCACACCCACAGATTATCCTAATTTTATTTCTTGGCTCCCGGGCAACGATCAGGTTCTTGAGTTCAACTCAGCAGATGATGATTTAATTCTTGAAATGATTCAATCCTGTGCCTTGATATTTTGTTTGGACTTTTCAGGTCTCAACAGAATCAAAGGGCTCGCAGAAGCGGTAGCCTCGTCGCCCGCATTAAAAGTAATGATCGATCATCATCTAGATCCTGAGGATTTTGATGACTACCGACTTTGGGATACTTCTGCAGCAGCAACTGCCGAATTAATTTATGATTTTATCCTATCAGTTGACGGGAAAAAAGCCATTACTGCAGATATAGCAAACTGTCTCTATGCGGGTATTATGACTGATACTGGCTCATTTAGGCATGCAAACACTACCTCTAAAGTACATCGATCGGTAGCAGAATTAATTGATTTGGGGGCCAATATTAATCAAGTAAGTCGTTCTATTTATGACACCAACACCATCAACCGATTAAGGTTTATTGGTTTTTCACTGCTTGAAAAGCTCATCGTTGATCAGAAAAAAAACATTGCGTATTTTTCAATTTCCGAAAAAGATATTCAGCAGTTCGATTTAGAAAAAGGAGATACTGAGGGTTTGGTAAACTATGCCCTATCCATCAAGGGAATTGTCATGGCTACCATTATGAAAGAAGGTCCTGGAGAAGTTAAATTATCTTTTCGATCCGCCGGGAATTTTGCGGTAAATAAATTTGCAAGCGATCACTTCGAAGGGGGAGGTCATAAAAATGCTTCAGGAGGTATTTCATATCTATCTCTGGAAGATACCGTTGAAAAATTTGAATTTTTGACCCTTGATTTTAAAGAAAAATATGGATCAACTCAAATTTCATAAATGTGCTTTTTAATTAAATAAAAAAGAAATAATTGATCGTCTAATCCGAGACGTTGCGTTAATTTGCCAACCGAAGGTGGAAATGAAAAATAATCATCGCAGAGAATTACGTGTCGCTAACGTAAAAGTTAATAATTTTTAACTCATTCATGTCTAAATCTAATAATATGAACGCTGCCAAAACTTATCGATGGATTGAATTCCTGCTGACAATTTGCCTCATTTCTTTAATCTCAGTCTTCATTTCTTGTGAGGAAAATGAAGCTATTGAAACCATTAATTATCAAGAAATATGGGAATCTGACAGCCTAACTATAGATCATTACATAAAGGAAAATGGTCTTGATCCAGTTTTTACAACGGCTTCAGGAGCGAGGTATGCAATCCAAAGTATTGGAGAGGGCGATAGTATAAATTATAATGATCTCATTACCATAAATTACACCGCATACGACGCAAACGGAGTGATTTTTAAATCAACCATTATTCCAGATTCTTCTGAATATTACATTTATCCAGTTTTTAATCCTTTAACTTTTACTTATACCTCTTCAGGTTGGACACTAGATTATACCTCTTTATCTGTAACTCTTCAAAGCAATGGTTTATCTGAAGCCATATCGGCAGCACTCGTCAACATGAAAACTGGAGGTCAAGTCGTGGTATTGTTGCCATCTGCCTTAGGCTTCGGCTCTTCAAGTGATCCGTCTAATATCATCTCTCCCTATTCCGTTCTCAGATATGAAATTTCCCCTCTTTATGTCCGTTGATGGAACTTATTTTTGCCACATACAATCCGCATAAATTAATTGAAATACGTAATGCATTGGGACCTAGATATACGCTCCAGAGCTTAGGTGATCTCAATGAAAAGGAAATCTCTGAAACAGGTAGTACTATAGAGGAAAACTCGCTCATAAAAGCTGAATATATTTTTAAAAAATATCAAAAAGCTTGTTTTTCGGATGATACAGGTTTGGAAGTATCTGCCCTCAACAACGAACCTGGCGTATTTTCTGCGCGGTATGCTGGAACCGGACATAGTGCAGATAATATCGATTTATTATTGGCCAATCTCATCGATCAAAAAGACAGAAAAGCTCAATTTAAAACCATCATAACTTATTTTGATGAAAACGGAAGGAAATTTGTTTTTGAAGGGCTCGTTCATGGAAAAATAGTCTTGGAAAAAGAGGGTGTTGAAGGATTTGGTTATGATCCCATCTTTCAACCCAATGGCTTTAAGAAAACTTTTGCTCAAATGTCCTTATCTCAAAAAAACGAAATCTCTCATAGAGGTATCGCCCTTAAAAAATTACTTGCACATTTGATATCAAGATGATCCCTCAACTGATTATAGGCATTTCTGGTGGGAGTGGTTCGGGAAAGACCTTCTTAGCCAATCAGTTAACTCAGTATTTTTCGAAACATCAAATAGCTCAGGTTTCTTTAGATAATTATTATTTGCCTTTGGACGCTCAAGTCAAAGATGAACAAGGTGTTGAAAACTTTGACCTCCCTGAGGCTATTGATCATCAACGGCTTTATTCTGACCTCATAAAACTAACATCAGGAAAGTCCATTGAACTGAAGGAATATCAATTCAATCAAAAAGAAGTTGTAGCCAAAACACTGACTATTAAACCCTGTCCTGTGATTCTAGTTGAAGGTTTATTTACCTTTTATTATCCCCAATTATCAAAATTATTAGATCTCAAAATTTTTTTAGAGGCTCCAGAGGATGTAATGCTCAAAAGAAGAATAGCCCGAGATTTACATCTTAGAGGTTATACCTTAAATGAGGTCAAGTATCAATTTGAAAAACATGCCCTGCCCGCTTATAAAAAATATATTTTACCCTTGAAAAATCAGGTAAACTTGCTCATTTCAAATCAACATGAATTTGATGAATCCCTCCCTTTGCTTTGTGATGAGATCGAGCAACGTTTAAAAATAGTATCTAGACAATAAATTTCTTACCTTTGTCTGCGATTATGAAAACAGCATATAGCATATGGATCTATAAGTCTGTCATTGTTCCGGTGATGGTGCTGTCATTGACCTCTTCTATGGCTTTTGTCACGCAGATGGAACAAAGGGTCATAGCCCCTTGTGCGTCTTCAGACAATCAAGACAATGATATAAGTACGCTGGCTATTTCAGCTTATACAACAAATCAATCCCCTACAGCGGCCCTCAATTTTAAATTTTCTAATGAATTTATTCATCTTTTTTTAGGCCTTGAAGAACGCAAATGTGTAAGTCTATTATTAAATCAATTTGACCTTTTTCTTTCTAAATATTTTCTGGTCCTAGTCCAGCGTATTATTTCCCCTAATGCCCCTTAGGGTATCCAAAAGAACGCTCACCTATTCAAATTTAAATTCTTCAATTAATTTTTTAATACTTAACAATTATGAAAAACAAAGGTTTTATAGTCTTTTTGACAGTTATTATCTCTCTTTTGTGTATTTACTACCTCTCCTTTACGTTCGTAGCGCAAGGCGTCCAACAAGAAGCCACTTACCAAGCTATAGATCCTTCGGGGACTGTGAATTTCACAGAAAAACAACGGTATTTAGATTCGGTTTGGAATACCCCCATTTACTCGCTTTTGGGTCAAGATTATACCTATCAAGACATCAAGGAAACAGAACTAAATCTTGGACTTGATTTGCAAGGGGGTATGCACGTAACACTCGAAGTTTCTCCAGTTGATATCCTCAAGGGATTGAGTGATAACAACCAAGATCCAAATTATTTAGAAGCCATCAATACAGCTGAAAAAAATATTCGAGGTACACAGCTCAACTTTTTAGATGAATTTTATGCCCGCTACAAACAATTAGAATCTGAAAAAACATTAGCTTACATATTTTCTAATGCCTCCAATAGAGGGCGTATCAATTTGAATTCTACAGATGACGAGGTTTTGGAAATCATTGGTACAGAAATCGATGGTGCCATTGATCGGTCATTCAATATACTAAGAACTCGAATTGATAGATTTGGAACTTCTCAACCTAATATTCAAAAATTACAAGGTTCCGGAAGAATCCAAATAGAATTGCCTGGTGTGGATAATCCAGAGCGTGTAAGAAAGCTGCTCCAAGGCGTCGCAAAATTAGAGTTTTGGGAGATTTATGAAATCAATGAATTAACTCCTATTCTACAAAGCATTAACGATATTGCAGTAAAAGAAATTGGTTTTACTGCAACGCTTGATGACGACGCACAAGCCGTTGACGCTTCCGCTTTAGAGGATCTTTCCACCTTATTATCGGATAATGATGATACTACGGCAAGTAATACCAATGATCCCGCCACAGCTTTAAGTCAAGAGGCTGACACAGCCCTTGCTTCTTTAGATACAATCAAAAATAATGAGGTATCTCCTATCTTCAGCTTACTGCAAGCCCAATATGGTCTCGTTTACAAAATAAAGGATACCTCTAGAATCAATAGAATTCTTCAACATCCCAGTGTTCTGGCGGTCATTCCCTCGACAGTTAAATTTCTGTGGCTTGTCAAAAAAATTGATACGCAAGATGCCCTCGATCCCGTTGAACTTCTTGAACTGTATGCCATCAAAAAATCAAGAAACGGTAAAGCTCCACTGACCGGCGAATCTATCATAGATGCCCGTCAAGATCTCGATGAGAGATCAAGGCCTGCTGTTTCCATGCAAATGGATGCTATGGGTGCGAAAGCTTGGAAGCGTCTTACAGGTAATAATATAGGTAAAAGAATTGCCATTGTATTGGATGATTTTGTATACTCAGCACCTACTGTTCAAGGAGAAATCCCGAATGGAAATTCATCCATCTCAGGTAATTTTACCATTGATGAAGCGCAAGATTTGGCAAATATTCTTAAGGCAGGTGCCCTACCTGCGCCCACTACGATTGTCGAAGATGTGGTCATCGGACCAACGCTTGGTAAATCCGCTCGTGCACAGGGCATCAATTCGATGCTGGCTGGTTTGGCCATTGTAATAGTATTTATGGTTTTTTATTATTCAAAAGGTGGATTAATTGCCAATCTTGCCTTGTTTTTAAATGTCTTTTTCATCCTAGGTATATTGGCTCAATTAAATGCCTCATTGACCTTGCCTGGTGTTGCAGGAATTGTATTGACCATCGGTATGTCAATCGATGCAAACGTATTAATATTTGAAAGAATCAAGGAAGAATTACGATTAGGGTCCGGGTTAAAACAGGCCATTAGCTCGGGTTATAAGAAAGCCTATTCTTCCATCATAGATGCAAATGTCACTACCATGATTGTGGGATTCATTCTTTATACGCTTGGGCAAGGACCTGTCAAAGGTTTTGCCATAACGCTGATCATTGGTATTATTTGCTCTTTCTTTTCTGCGGTATTCATAACGCGGGTAGTCATTGAATGGTTTTCTAAAAAAGGAGATCAATCTAACCTCAGTTTTGCAAATAAAATATCCATGAACAGCTTGACTCATTTTCATTTTGATTTTCTAAGCAAAAGAAAAATAGCTTATATTTTCAGTGGTACTTTCATCAGTGTAGGGGTACTTGCTATGATCTTTAATGGCCTTTCTATGGGGGTAGATTTTAAAGGAGGTAGGTCTTATGTTGTCTCCTTTGATCATGCGATGGAAACGTCCATGCTCAAGACTCAGCTCACGGATAGTTTTGATGGACAAGGAACTGAAGTAAAGACCTTTGGATCAGATAAGATTATAAAAATCACGACCAGCTATTTAACGGATGACGATACAGACATTGCGGATGAAATTGTTAAAGCAACCTTGATCTCAGGATTAGAAGCTACGACAGATCAAACCTACATTGCAAATGATGCAGCGGTCGATGCCACCCATTTTTCAATAGGTAGCTCTTCTAAAGTAGGTGCCACTATAGCTGATGATATCAAAAACTCATCTTATAAATCTGCAGTGATTGCATTGATTTGTATTTTCCTTTACATTTTGGTGAGATTTAGGAAATGGCAGTTTGGTATTGGTGCTATAGTAGCCCTTTTTCATGATGCTTTATTCGTTATCTCATCGTTTGCTATCGCAAATCTCTTGGGTATTTCGTTTGAGGTAGATCAAGTTTTTGTTGCTGCCATACTTACCATTATTGGATATTCAATCAATGATACGGTAGTGGTCTTTGATAGAATTCGTGAGAATTTGGGCATCAAGTCAGGTTCTGAAATCTATCAAGTATTTAATGAATCTTTAAGTAATACCATCAGTAGAACTTTCATCACTTCATTAACTACGTTGATCGTTGTTATCATTCTTTTCTTGTTTGGTGGAGAAGTACTTAAAGGCTTCTCATTTGCACTTTTAGTAGGTATAATTATTGGTACATATTCATCGCTATTTATTGCTACTCCAGTAGCCTTAGATTTAACTTTAAAGAGTAAATCTCTATAACATAAACTGATTACAGAAAAAAGTCAAGGCGCAGGAAACCTTGACTTTTTTCTATTAATTATATAATGCGTAATTTTATCTTGTAGTAAACAGTTTAATGAATCAAAAATTTCCTGATCGGTCGCTAATTTATTTATTAATAGTCTTTACAGGCTTTGCGATACTATTCGGTATCGATTCCATGGGAGACCCTCAACCTTCCAAGGAAACATTGGTCGCCTATAATGAACCCATTTATTTGCCAACAAATCCTATTCGCTATGACACGCTGGTCATCAAGGAAAAAAAAGAGGAAGGAAAGGGAAAAAAAGTAATTGATACACTAAATGTTGCTTTCAAGGAAATTCCCTTACCCATGACTCCTATTGAACACAGGAGAACAAAGCAACCCAAAAAGCAGAAGATATTGATGACTCCTGCTGATTCGATATTCTTTGATTACTTATTTGACAATTATAAAAACACCAAAATTAATAACCTTCGCCCCAATCAATTGCGATCTGATGTTCTTGTTCAATACTACAACCGAAAGGATAAGGTTAAACAACCCATGACACTAACTCAACTGGGCTTTAAAGTACATAATAAATATACTAATAATTCAAAGGAGGTCGCTAATGTTCTTCGATTTGGAGAAGATGTATCACTAGAAGATATTCAAATAGTCGCTTATGTCTTATTATGTCAAGGTATCCCATTAAGGCAAATCGTTCCCTCCAGTTATCACAGCGATTGGAAACCCCATGCCATAGAAATTGGAGTTGATGCTTTAATTGAGAAATTCCCTGTGTTAACTTTTAAAAAAATCCGAAATTTTGAACGCCCCGGATCTGCACTCTAAATGATGAATTTTTTGAATAATGACAGACTCCAAAGTTTAATGATTACGATAAATTATATTTCTCATTTTTCTTTTAAATTACCTAGTACCTTATTTTATACCAGCCCCTAAAATCATCACTATTTTAGACCTCTTGGTTACTTATAAGGAGCTATCTAAAATATTATTTAATAGAATTAATTAGTATCAAATAACGAAATGACTAAATCAAGCTCCTCCTTTTTTAACCTCATCTGTAACCTCATCATCCCCACGATTATATTGACTAAGTTCAGTTCAGAAAGTACACTTGGCTCATTTTATGGTTTATTGATTGCCTTAAGTTTTCCCATATTTTATGGACTTTCAGAATTGTATTTTAATAAGAAAATTAACTTTTTTTCTGTCTTGGGACTCATTAGCGTATTACTTAGCGGTGGCATAGGTATATTTCAGTTTTCTGCCAGTTGGTTGGCCGTAAAAGAAGCCTTTATACCTGGTGTTATTGGCGTTGCTGTGATTATCTCTACTTACACAAAGTATCCATTACTTAAATTGTTTTTTGAAGAAACATTAAACATTGAGGGCCTAAGACAAAAACTTACGCCCTCTGAAAACGAATGGTTTAATACAAGATTCCAATTTAGTTCACTCCTGTTAGGAGGTACTTTTTTTATTTCCTCTTTTCTTAATTTTTGCTTAGCCACATGCGTTGTTGTCAGTGATCCAGGTACAGAAGCCTTTAATCAGGAGCTCGGACTGATGAACTTATTAAGTTTACCCATTATTGCACTCCCTATGATGATTATTCTTATAGTCATCATGTGGTATTTACTTAATGAGACTTTAAAAAAAGTAGAATTAACCTGGGAAGAATTTTTAACTACCAAGGACAGCTGAGACGCTTGATCCATTAATTGGACTCATCATCTCTAAATTTAGATCCTAAATCTTGTTTTTGCCACTTAAAAAACAAATGATCCTAAGTGTGAGGTTGTGGGTCTTAGCTTTGTTATTTAATCATCTTTACCTCTTCTCCAGCCAATAAAAGCGAAAATAATCGATGTAGTAACCAATATAAAAACAAGAGGTGGTGGTCCAGAATGTATTGCTAAATGATGAAATGATCCAGCTAAGATTAAAATAATCCCAATTGCTATATTACCAAATAGTAATAGTTTCTTGCTAGAGTTATCCTTCATTTTACTTCCTAAGAACCATAAAAGACCCAATGATATAAACATAATTCCATTTATATCTCCCAAGCCTCTCGCTGCAGTTAGCGCTTCCGTATTTTCAAAATATGGTAAGACCTCAGGCATTAACCAAAGGATAACTAAGACAAATATGCCGAGTATAACAAATCATAAGGATGAAATTTTAAGACAAGTATTTGTTTTCATTTTGTTGATTGTTTAGGTTGATAAAAATTTAGGATATAAATACAAAAAAATCTTCAACATCATCCCAACAGGTCATGAAATACCCTCCTCTCTAACACTTCAAAATAAGTCTCAAACTCCTCCAATATCACCTCTTTATAAAAACAATTACAAGTACTATTAATCTCTTGAACTAAGAGTGGGCAATTATTTTCTTGGTTTTATAAACGTATTCATAAAGCGAATTTTACTCCCTTCAAATGCAATAGCTTCTTGATACCTTATTCCAACATCATTTATAGTTTGGCTATCCCAAATTAAAACCCATTCCTCCCCTTCTTTTGTTTTTACGCAGAAATGGACAGCAGAACTATAATCTGTAACTGTGGCAGAAGATGACCAAAAATCGGTTAAATAATATACTACACTATCTTTTCCTTCTATCCTATTCCCATCTGGAAGACTCCACACAACATCATCGGTAAAGTAACTTGATAAATTATCTAACTTTTTTTCCTGACAATTTTTAAGCAGATTTTGAAACGTTACAACAAGTTCTGGATTACCCATTGTAAAGTCTTGAGAATATGTAGCTTGAAAAAGATAATTAGGGTTTTCTGGAGCTATTAATTGGGTATTTTGATTATCTGTACATGAGATTAAAATAGCCGTTAATAAGGTTAGAGTAATGTTTTTCATTGTTTAACTAGTTATTTGGTCAATTAATAATTTTATTTATGTAATATAAAAAAAACTCCTGATACACCCCACCCCAGGAGTTAGATACACAAATTATTCAAGCTCTTGACAAACTTGCTGTCGAATTAAAACGTTGGACATTCCTTTATGCCCTTATCTAAAAAATCAAGAAGTTATATAAGAAAAAAAAGTATAAATTCTCAGTAGGTGTGTATCAGTGGCTTCAACTGGGCATGTGTTTAAGAATATGGATCTCAAAGATCAAAACTATTTCGCAGGTAGGGGTCCTATTTCTCCAAGGATTAATTCCACTTCTAATTTAAACTCCTTACTAAAGACATGACTTTGATTGTCCCACATTTTAAGGACTGTAGGATCTCGCAACAATGATTTAATAATCCTCCTGTAGGCAAGCCAATCACTTTGCTCAAATAAGCCTATTCTATATTGATAAAAAGAGTTATCAAAATCTCTAAAATTATAAACATTATACAGATTTACATTATACTGTTCGTAATCATTTAACGGCAAATTATTATCATTTTTGTACAGGGCATGGGGAATTATTTCTTCATCCATCTGTACTCTGTAGATTTCCATATCTGTTTCATTTAGCGCTTGCCTAATGGTAGCTTTTGCAAGTTGATTGCTTTGATTTGCTTCAATTCCAAGAAAGACAAGTGAGACAATAATGGCAGCTGCACTAATTAGTTCAATGATTAATCTCATTCTATGTTCCATAGGTTTTTGTTTTAATGTATTTAATGAGGGTAGGTTCAAAGACTAGTAAAAGGAGGTGCTTGATGTGTTTCATGGTTGAAATCAAAACTAATAAATTTCCTTTACCATTAGTAAATTATTTTCATCCGAAGGTCTTACTCTAGTCTAATTTAATTTTGTATAATGGATTTGAGCTAAATCAAGAAGTTATACTAGGGGAAAAAGTATAACCTAGGTTAAGATGCGTCTAATTTGACTCCGTTGGGTATGTGTTTGCCGATATGAAGTTAAAAGGGGAGTTGCTCCATTGACAACCCTGAGTGTGAGGTTTGTTGGGCTTAAGTATACTTTACTAGGGTTATTAGTAAAGTATCGTTATTGTACAGCTTAAATGCCAGTAATATGGCCTCTTAATAATTGCTCAGGTACATTGATAATTTCCATAATATTTAGATTATTTCTTCGAAAAGCAATTATAATTAAATAAAATATATGTAATTTTGCGCTAAATTTCAAATTACACATGACATACCTTTTATTAATACTTGCAATAAATACCTTTATATTTTCTACAATATCTTTCAGAAAATCTAATAAATAAAAATGAATGTAAAAATTTAATCTTGTTCAAAAAAAATCCTGAGATCACCACGACTCAGGATTTTTTTATATTTTTTTAAGTATTATTATTACCTACTTAAATAGATAACTACATTCCTTAATTCCTTGATTAATAAATAAGTGAGCCTTAATATCCACTAGACTCACCCTCACCGCAATACCTCATGAAAGACCTCCCATTCTAACACCTCAAAATAAGCCTCAAACTCCTCCGACATCACCTCTTCAGAAAACATTCACAAGTACTATTAATCTCCTTTAAAACGGCTGTATGCATGCCAGATTTTAGCACTCCAACCCTATAATAATCCTTAGCTTTATCACTTACTTTTAACTTACCATACGCTCGCTTTTCGCGTTCCTTTGACTAGGATAAAGTCATGATTTCCTTGTACAATAAAGCCTTGATCTTCTAGTTCTCCCATAGCGAGAACAATAACATTACCAAAAGGGTTAAGACCCGATCTACGCTCTAGTTCAATACCATTAGCCATGTCTGATTCATCCGCTTGAAGAAAGCCAGCAGTACTGCAGTTTACTTCTAGGTAACAGTAGATTAACTTGGCTTCTTTGGATAGTTGTTTGAAGGTATGGTCATTCCATTTTAGGTTTCTAATCTCATGTAATTCGTTTCTTACAAAGTTACAGAGGAGGTAGGAGGAGGGTTGTTTTGTGAAGTGTTTGGTATAGGGGTTAATTACCTATTTTGATTTTGTATTTATTATCCACCCTGTTGTAATTGGTAGTTTCCCCTTTTAGCTTGATTATTTATAATGATGTTTAACTCCGAGGTTGTGAATAGATAACTTTTATGGATATTAACAACAGTCTAGTGGATACTCTGAAGAAGCTGGCTGAGAATGATGTTTAATTCAACCCTCCTTCAAATTTCTTGAAAAAGTAATAATTACTGCTTCTCTACTCCAAAACAATAACAAACGATGCTTTTCTATTAGCTGAAAGGAGACATCCCAACCGTCCCTTCCATACGTATTCAAAACATCTGTCATTTTCTGTATGGGAAGTTTACTGGAGCCAAATAGTAATGTGCTTAGCGCTCCTTCTTTAATTATTTCAACTTTATATTCTTTTTTCAATCTTGCCATAAGGCTAAAGTAAACATTCTGATTAATGATCCAAAAACCTGTGACGTTAAGAGTATGGGGTTATATGACATCTGACGGCTCGGCTCGATTATTACTTGGTTTCTAATTTGTTGCAACGGTTTTGTTTATGAAATGTAGCATGTATAAAGACGCTTTCTTTTCGGATTAACACAGAGCCGAATTTTTATATTTTGTTTCAACTTTCTACTTCAAAATCAAAATCCAAAAATTTGGAGGTCTTTGCAAATGCAAACGAAACGTTCAGTATAGCACTTGTTAGATGTGTTTTATACACGGTGTTGTACGAAGTATTTATTTTTTTAATCCTACAGGTTTACCGTCTAAATTCCATTCATCTTTAATATTAATACCTAGATGTTGCATAGCAGTTACGGCAATGTCAACTACATTCACCTGAGACTCTATCTCTCCTTTTTTTACGTCATTGCCAGATGCAATGTAAAATATTGTTGTGTGATCAGGAATATTTTTTCCATGATTTGTTTTACTACCACCATGGTCTGTGGACAATAAAATTAGCCAATTTTCATTTTTATAATTTGTTCTTTTTTTTAGAGAGGATATAATTCTACCAACGTTCTTATCTGTTATTTCAATGGCGGAAATATATTTTTCATTCTCTGGATGAAATCCAAAACTATGCCCTGCATGATCAACATCGTCTAAATGCACGAAGATTGCGTCAATTTCTTTAGCTAATAAAGCTTTTTCAGTTTCAATTGTGACTTCTTCATCGCTTTTAAAGTCTATGGCAACATCAGCATCTCCATTTTGTAATATTTTGTGAAGAGGACTCCAATGAGTAATTGAGTGAGTTTTTAATTTTGAATCAAATTCTTTTACTCTATTAAAAAAATGTGGAAACTCAATTGTATTTGGATTTTCGTATTTATTACTAATTACATTATGCTTGTTATGCCATACTCCAGTTAACATCCCAGTCCAACATATTCCACTAAAACTTATTTCATCAGTTTTAGCTTTAAAAGAATAAGCTCCATTTTTCCATAAACTATCGATATTTGGAGTATTCGCCTTTAAAATGGCATCAGGACGACTACCATCCACTCCAATTATGAGGACTTTATTTTCTTTTTTAGTATTACAAGAGTAGATTGAGATTAATATTAGAATTGAAAAAATAATTTTGATAAATGTGTTCATGTTTTAGAACTTAGTTTATGTGACTAATAACTCGTTGTATCGAGAACAAACGTCTTGTTTATGGGTCTTTGGTTACATATAACAGGTACTTTCGTTCTCGTTTATCATTATTCAAATATAATGAAATAGACTATGAAGAGGCATTAGACTTTTTTCAATCCTATTTTGAACTGGTCTAATAATCAAAGGTAGACAAACCAAGCCACCTCAATAGTTTAGCATTTTCCCATGAGGTGAAATCAAAATTTGTTTCAAAAGGAGAAAAATCAATT
>Ga0209716_1000469_pt1 | contig 38346 bp, 21 predicted proteins | sample COGITO_mtgs_1205_FD_184811 | JGI IMG/M metagenome (GOLD analysis project Ga0209716, IMG submission 184811) | Pelagic marine microbial communities from North Sea - COGITO_mtgs_120531 (SPAdes) (version 2) | ecosystem: Environmental > Aquatic > Marine > Epipelagic ...
CCTTAAGAAATCCATTATTTCACTGGACACAGTTAGAGTTGAAGCGTTATTTTAATATTGATGAAATATTACAACCCAATAATGCTTTGGAGATTTATTCAAAAACGAATAGGGTTTTAGAAACAAAAACACCCGCCCAATTGTTAGAGCAGATGATGGTTGAAGTAATCTGCACAACAGATGATCCTACAGATGACTTAAGATATCATAAACAAATAGCAAAGGCTGGATTTTTCACAAAAGTTTACCCAACCTTCAGACCAGATAACTTGTTTTTTATTGGGGAACAAAAATTTGATGCCTATTTAAGAAAGCTTGAAGATTGTGTCAATTTCTCTATCAGTAATTATTCAAATCTTTTAAAAGCCATTGATAACAGAATAGATTTCTTCCATGAAAATGGCTGTAAACTATCAGATTACGGAATTAGTGGTGCTTTTTCTTTTGTGGATTTTGATGACGATGAAATCCAATGGATTTATGATAAAAACCTGAGGGGAGTTAAACTAACAGAACTTGAAATACAACAATACAGGTCGAGTCTTTTAATATATTTAAGCAAAAAGTATCACGAAAAAGGTTGGGTGCAACAATTTCATTTAGGAGTCATAAGAAACAATAATGATCGATTAAATGAACTTATTGGCGCTGACGCTGGCTGTGACTCTATAGCAGATTATCCAATGATTGAAGCATTGTCAACGTTTTTAAATGCTTTGGATCGTACAGATCAATTGGCAAAAACTATTACTTACAATTTAAATCCATCACAGAACGAAGTTTTTGCAACCATGATGGGAAATTTTAATACCGGAGGTGTTCCCGGTAAAATGCAATGGGGTGCTGCTTGGTGGTTTTTAGACCAAAAAGACGGTATTGAAAGACAACTCAATGTACTTTCAAATATGGGCTTGCTAAGTAAGTTTATAGGAATGCTCACAGATAGTCGTAGCTTTTTGTCTTTTCCGAGACACGAATACTTCAGAAGAATATTGTGTGATGTGATGGCAGAAGACATTAGAAAAGGGTTGGTTCCCAATGATATTTCTTTTATTGGGAAAATGATTGAGGATATTTGTTATAACAATGCAATCAATTATTTTCAATTTAACAACTACAAATAAATTTTTATGAACAAGAAGCAAAACATAGGCAACTATCGCTATAGAATATTAGGACTTTTGATGTTTGCAACAACTATCAATTATTTTGATCGAAGTCTTATAGGTGTGATGGCGCCAACATTAGAAAAAATGTTTGAATGGACCAATAGCGATTATGCTAATATTATGATTTCTTTTAAAGTAGCCTATGCAATTGGGCTTTTGACAATGGGTGGTATTATAGATCGCATAGGGACTAAAAAAGGATATACATTATCCATTGTAATCTGGAGTATTTTTGGAATGTTACATGCATTGGTGCGTCCTGGGTTTAGTGTGATTGGATTTGCTGCTGCAAGATTTGGATTGGGAATTGGAGAGGCTGGAAATTTTCCAGCTGCCATAAAAACTACTGCTGAATGGTTTCCAAAAAAAGATCGTGCTTTTGCAACAGGCCTTTTTAATGCTGCAACTAGTATTGGAGCTATTGCTGCTCCATTCGTAATTGGACGGATTGTCCACGAAAACGGTAAAAACTGGCAAATCCCCTTTTTAATTACCGGATTCCTAAGTACAATTTGGGTTATTTTATGGCTTAGAACCTATAAAAAACCTGAAGTTCATCCAAATGTAACTAAAGAGGAGCTAGCGTATATTCAAGAAGATTCAGAAGTGGAAAATGAAGAAAAACTTCCATGGAAAAGTGTTCTTAATAAACGTCAGACTTGGGCTTTTTCTGTAGCAAAAATTACAGATGCAGTATGGTGGTTTTATCTTTTCTGGGGAGCCAAATTCTTAGCAGACTCCTTTGAGGTGAATATTAAAAACATTGCTTTACCCTTTTTTATTATTTACATCTTGGCAGATGTTGGAAGTGTTTTTGGGGGGTATCTTTCAGGAACTTTCATTCGAAAAGGATGGACCGTCAATAAGGCTAGGAAAAGAACATTATTGATTTGTGCTTTAATTATACTGCCAGTTAGTTTTGTGGCCTTTACTGAAAGTAAATGGGTCGCCGTTTTCCTTATAGGTCTTGCTGCGGCAGGTCATCAAGCTTGGTCTGCTAATGTATTTACGCTAGTTTCTGACGTATTCCCTAAAAAAGCAATAGCCTCTGTAGTTGGTATAGGTGGAATGGTTGGCATGATAGCAGGTATTCTAGCAGACATGGTATTGGGGTCGGTTTTAGATTCAGCAGGTAATAGTGGTTACTTCTGGGCTTTTCTTATAGCAGGATCATTATATCTTACAGTCTTAGGGATAGTACATTTATTGATGCCAAGAATGACTCCTTTAGACGGTAATTTAAAGCCTGTAAACAAAAAAATATAATTTAAGTTGTTAATTTAATACGATTAAACAAATGAAAAAAGTAGTGACTTTTGGTGAAATCATGTTGCGCTTAGCGCCCCCTGGGTATTTACGTTTCTCTCAGACCAATTCTTTTGATGTCATCTATGGCGGTGGTGAATCCAATGTAGCTGTATCACTTGCCAACTATGGCGTTCCTGTACGTTTTGTAACACGCGTTCCCAATAATGATATTGGAGAGTGCGCCCTTATGGAGATGCGAAAACGCGGTGTAGAAATCGATTTTATGCTTTGTGGAGGTGACCGTCTTGGGATTTATTTCCTTGAAACTGGAGCTGTGAGTCGTGGCAGTAAAGTAGTCTATGACAGAGCACATTCGGCCATGTCTGAAATTGAGCCAGGAATGGTGGATTGGGACAAAGCCTTTGAAGGTGTGGAATGGTTCCATTGGACAGGGATTACCCCTGCCATTTCACAATCTGCAGCAGATGCCTGTTTGGAGGCATTGAAGATCGCTAGTGATAAAGGAATTACGATTTCTACGGATTTGAACTACCGAGCCAAGCTTTGGAAATACTGCGACGATGCACACCGTGAGAAAATCATGACCGAGCTAACGTCGTATTGCGACATTGTACTCGGTAACGAAGAAGATGCGGAGATGCACTTTGGTATTAAGCCTGAAGGTATAAAGGTACAAACCCAAGGACATGATGTAAAAGCTGAAGCGTTTTTATCTGTATGTAAACAAATGATGGAGAAGTTTCCTAAAGCCAAAAAAGTAATTACAACACTACGAGGATCGATATCAGCATCCCACAATACTTGGGCTGGGGTGTTATATGATGGAAAAATCATGTATGACACCACCCGGTATCAAATCACAGATATTGTAGATCGTGTAGGTGGTGGCGACTCGTTTATGGGCGGACTTATTTATGGATTACTAAAATATCCAGACAACGATCAACATGCACTAGACTTTGCTGTAGCAGCATCTTGTTTAAAGCATACCATTAAAGGGGATGCGAATCTTGTGACGGTAGCTGAAGTAGAAAAACTCATGGGTGGCGATGCATCAGGTCGTGTAGCCCGTTAAAACAAAAGATATGGCACAATTTACAAGAATTGAAGTTGCACAAACAATGAAAAAAAGTGGTATGGTACCACTTTTCTTCCACAGTGATGTAGCAGTAGCTAAAAAGGTTCTCAAAGCCTGTTATGACGGCGGTGCACGCTTAATGGAGTTTACCAACCGAGGTGATTTCGCACTCGAAGTGTTTACCCAACTTACCAAGTATGCCGTGAAAGAACTTCCTGGAATGATTATGGGTGTAGGCTCGGTTACAGACGCAGCTGCTGCATCCGCTTTTATGCTTAACGGCGCAAACTTTGTAGTAACACCCGTGCTTAGAGAGGATATTGCAATGGTTTGTAACCGCCGAAAGGTATTGTGGTCTCCAGGGTGCGGCTCACTAACGGAGATTGCAAAGGCTGAAGAATTGGGTTGTGAGATTGTTAAATTATTTCCAGGAAGTACCTATGGACCTAGCTTTGTAAAAGGAGTACTAGCACCCCAACCATGGACAAGTATTATGCCCACAGGAGGCGTAAGTCCAACTGAGGAAAACCTCAAAAGCTGGTTTGAAGCTGGTGTTTATTGCGTTGGGATGGGCTCAAAACTCATGGCAAAACAGGCCGATGGTTCTTTTGATTACAATAAAATCGAACAACAGACCAAACAAACATTGATGCTTATATCTTCTTTTCGAAAATAATCGATTAGGGTTCAAATTTGATATAGTTTATTCAAATCATATTCAAAATAGTTCGATTTCACTCCCCTATCCTCTCAAAAAATTCAAAAGATAAATGGTCTAAAAGCTGATGGGATTGTGAAAAAATTAGCTTATAAAGCAAAGGATATCATTGAAAAACAAATAAATCCTGAGGGTTACAACATAGGAATAAATTGGAGTCGCTTCTAGGCAAACAGTAGTGCATTTTCATTGTCTCATTATTCCAAGATTTATGGGGCGATGTTGACAACCTAAAATGAGTTGTGAGGCATTGTATAATGCATAAATGCTATTATTAACTGTTGAGTAACAATTTTATATCTTTCCCAACGTCTTTCAATAAATTCGAACTTTCAAAAGTTTGGGTCACGAATAAATAGTTCAATCAAAAAAACGCCAAGCTTGCTTGAGCGTTTTTTTGATTGAACTATTTTCAAAGCGGAGCTTTGTTAGGAAGGGCGCAGCCAATCCTATGTCGTGGATTATGAAGAGCTACTTTTTTTGTGCTTTAAAGTGTGTTAGGGGCGCACTAAAGGGCGCACCATTGGAATATTTTGATTTCGTTTAAGATAAATCGTACTGTTCTGTAAAAGAGGATTTACGACCAGAATTAAATATTTATAGGCATAGTCAAATAATCAGTCCAAATATAGATGCCTTGGATAACTCAGGTGTTACTTTTAATAGGGCGTATTGCAATGTGCCAATATGTGGAGCATCAAGAGCAAGTTTATTAACAGGAATAAGACCTATTTCAAATCGTTTTTTAACATACTTTTCAAGTATAAAAAAGGAAGCGCTAAATCTATTAAACTTAGTACAGCAACTAAAAATGAAGGGTATACTACTATCAGTAATAACAAAATTACACATTTAAAAATGAGATTGATGAATGGGATGAAGAATGGTATCCCTCTGAAAATGGATGGAGAAATTATTTATTATAGATTATATAGCTGCTTTTTCCGATTCGAACTTTTGATTTATTCGATTAAATGGGTGGTATATACCATGACTTAAAATTCATATTTTGTAATTTTCAAGTGTTAAAATTTATAAACAAATCATGAAAAAAATTACTATACTATTTATTTTGTTGTGTTCTTTTATTTTAAAAGCACAAACAGCTATTAATGACGCTAACTTTCAACAAGCTATAAATACTTGTTTATCCACAAATCCAGCAGATGGTATGTGTAGTGAAACTGAATACGGAGCAATGCCATCTTGGAATGTAAGTGCTGTTACTGATATGTCCGATGCATTTAGAAATAAACATAGTTTCAATGGAGATATTAAGGATTGGAATGTAAGTAAAGTTACAAATATGTACCGTATGTTTGAGGATGCAAATGCCTTTAATCAAGATTTAGGTGATTGGGATGTCAGTAATGTTACAAATATGAGTGGTATGTTTCAGGATGCAACTGCCTTTAATCAAGATATAGGAGGTTGGGATGTCAGTAAAGTTACGAGTATGAGTAAAATTTTTATGGATGCAAAAAATTTTAACCAAGATATAGGTAATTGGATTGTCAGTGATGTTACTCAAATGGATCAGATGTTTAAGAGTGCTGTCTCCTTTAACCAAGACATAGGTAATTGGAATACAACTAAGGTTACAAATATGGGGGGTATGTTTCGGGATGCAACTTCCTTTAACCAAGATGTCAGTAAATGGGATGTTAGTATGGTTACAAATATGCAGTTTATGTTTGATTCATCTGACCTTTCTTCAGACAACTATGATAAACTATTAACAGCGTGGTCACAATTAACACTAAAACAAGCTGTAGTATTCACTTTAGGAGCTGTTACTTATTGTAATGGCGCTGAATCCAGAGAAAGCATGATTACTACTTATAGTTGGGTTATCACTGATGGAGGTGAGGATTGCTCAAATCTTGGAAATGAGGACGAACACTTATCTAATATTTCAATCTATCCAAATCCTACAAGAGATATATTATTTATTCAAGGATTATCAAATCCTTTAAAAGTTTCAATCTACAATGTATTAGGCAAATTAGTGCTAGCTGAAATTACTTCTAAAGATATTGATGTAAAACAATTATCAAAAGGAATCTACATTTTAAAAATTATTGACGAACAAAAAGAAACGGTTCGTAAGTTTATAAAGAATTAAGTTTTCTATTCATATCAAATAAAGAACCTCCCTTTTAAGGGAGGTTTTTTATTTGATATCATATCGATACTACTGACCAAATAATCCCATAAATTGGTTGAAAAGTTATCCCATAAAATGGCTTTGTAAATTACATTTGAATAAATTATTTTATTTAAATGTACAATACACTCATTCAAAGTATCGCCTTGTTTTTTCTTTCAACAGATATAAAGTCAAATATTCCTTTGAATTTGAATCCAAAAGCAATAATCAGAGATTCTTTTAGAGATCTTGTGGAACACATGATATTAATACGAAAAACCTTTTAAAAATCAGTATGTTTGAGCTTATAGTTGTGAATCAAATTAAATTTTAATGAAAATCAAATACTCAACTTTATTATTACTTTTTTGCTTAACAACTTTTCCGTTGTTATCACAAATCTCTAATTCTCAAAAAAATATTGTCATTTTTTTGATTGATGATTTACGCCCCATGCTAGCAAGCTATGGAAATTCATGGATTCAAACTCCTCATATTGATGCGTTGGCAAAGAAATCAGTTCAGTTCAATCGGGCCTATTGTAATGTGCCTGTTTGTGGTGCTTCTAGAGCCAGTATTTTGTCTGGAATTCGTCCTGCTCGAAACCGTTTTTTAAGTTACAATTCTCGGATAGATCAAGATGTTCCTGACGCTGTCGTAACGCTTCCTCAGTTGTTAAATCAGCATGGTTATAAAACAATTAGTAACGGAAAAGTTTCTCATCACACTTCAGATAGAGAAATGGATTGGGATGAAATTTGGAATCCTGAGGTGGCTACTTCATTTCGAGATTATGTAGATCCAAAAAATAAACTAGCTGATAAAAACTCATTGCCTGTTCCTCCTTTTGAGTCACCAATGGTTGATGATGTTGTTTATTTTGACGGCAAAATAGCTCAAAAAACAATTCGAGATATTGAAACTCAGAGTCGAACACCTGAGCCATTTTTTGTTGTTGCAGGGTTCAGGAAACCACACCTTCCGTTTAATGCTCCAAAAAAATATTGGAATTTATACGATCCTTCTAAAATCCCTTTTCCTTTAAATGATCAATTCCCAATTTCGGCACCTAAAGTAGCCTCCAAATGGTACGAACTTTCTTTTTATGATGGAATTCAAAAAGATACATCACCTTCATTAGAGATGAAAAGAAAACTTATCCATGGTTATGCAGCTTGTGTTTCATATGTAGATCAACAAGTTGGAGAAGTCATTGCTGCAATTGATAAACTTGGGTTGCGTGATGATACTGTGGTGATATTGATGAGTGATCACGGATATAGTTTATCGGAACACAATCGATGGTCTAAACATGCTTTGTTTGAGATTGAATTACAAATCCCACTTTTAATCAATGTTCCAAAAATCCCTGGAGGGGAAATTACGAATTCATTTGCTGAATTGGTAGATATCTTCCCCACGGTATGTGATGTATTACAAATACCTAAGCCGACACAGCTTCAAGGCAGTTCTTTAATGACTGCTCTCAAAACCCCATCGATTGTTCATAAAAAGTATGCTTTTTCAAGGTTTCATCGGGGAGAAACTTTAATTTCTGAACGCTATTCTTATTCTGAATGGAAAAATAAAGAAGGAATCATAACTGGCCGTATGCTTTATGATCATGATCATGACCCTGGCGAAACAACAAACCTATCTCAAAATAGAGAATATTCAAAATTAATAGACAGTCTTAGCAATCGAATTTCAGTAATGTCATCTCAGTATAAAACCTTTCAATAATGAAAAAAAATGTAAGGATATTACGAATCCTTTTTGGATTATTTTTTAAAGTAGTTATAGCTATTGGGCAAACCCAAGAACAGCAGCCTTTAAATGTGATTTGGATAAGTACCGAAGATATGGGGCCAATACTAAGCGCCTATGGCAACGAAGCCATAAAAACACCCAACATTGATCGGTTGGCAGCTGAGGGAGTAAAATATACAAATGCCTATGCTACTGTGGGAGTTTGTGCCCCTAGTCGATTTTCTATTATCACCGGAATGTATCCCGCACGCCTTGGTGCTCATAATATGCGAACCGGGAATCATAATAATTTCAAATGGCCTGAAAATGTGAATCATAAATCCAACAAAGGCATTTCAGATAAATTAGGAAAAAACATACCAGAATATGAAGTCGTTACACCTCCTTACGTTAAACCCTTTACAGAGTATCTTAGAGCTACAGGCTATTACTGTGTCAATGATAATAAATGTGATTATCAATTCAATGCGCCTTTCACGGCTTGGGATGATGTCTCTGTTGGGGGGTCCTACAAGAATGCTCCTAAAAGAGCCCCTTTTTTTTATGTGAAAAATTATTATACCACTCATGAATCCCGAATTTGGCTTCGAAAAAATAAACCCATGACGGTAAGTCCGTCTGAGGTGCCAATCCCTAATTATTTTCCCGATTTGCCTGTTGTAAGAAATGATATTGCACGAAAATATTCAAATATTGAGGCGATGGATAATGAAGTGGGGCAGTTAATGAGTCAGTTGGAAGCTGATGGGGTTTTAGAACATTCTATTATTTTTTTCTGGAGTGATCATGGAGGAAATCTTTTGAGACAAAAACGAGCAGTGGGTGATAGCGGTCTTCATGTACCGCTTTTAATTCGATACCCAGATGGGTATCGTGCCGGTGAAACGGATGAACGCATGGTTTCTCTGATGGATTTAGGGCCAACAGTGATGTCGCTTATAGGGATTCAGCCTCCTTCTCATCTCGATGGAAAAGCTTTTGCTGGTAAATACGAACAGTCGCCTCGTAAATTTATTTATGGATCTGCCGATCGATTTGATGAATCTATAGATATGCAACGTTCGGTACTAGACGGTCGATTTGTATATATTAAAAATTTTATGCCAGAGTTTCCCTTGATTTATAGGAATAAATATCGAGAGCAAATTCCGATGAACAAACATTTGATTGAATTGAATGAAGCTGGAAAACTAGATGGAGCTGCCGCTTATATTTTTATGAAAAAAAAACCAGTGGAAGAATTGTATGATCTTCAAGAGGACCCTTCGGAAGTCAATAATTTAGCGGATGACCCAGTTTATGAAAAAAAACTTATTCAGTTAAGGGAACAACTTCACAATTGGCAACGTTCAATTAACGATCGTGGTTTTGTCCCCGAAAGTGAAATTGTCAATGCATTTTGGCCCAATATGATTCAGCCAACAACTGCCGATGTAGTGATTCGTCACCAAAAGCTAAAAACTCACTTGAATTGTGAAACAAAGGGTGCCTCCATCGGATATCAAATAGGGGTAAACAGAGGTTCTAAAAAATGGCTATTATATACAAAACCAATACAAATAAAACCGAATGAAAAAATCAATGTAAGAGCTATTCGAATTGGCTATAGCGCTTCAAATATCACAACCAATTAGACGTGTAAAAAAATAGTTTTCATTCTTTTATTTAATCAATTGAGAATTTTGATTGTTTGCATCGAAATATTTTTGTGATTATGAAGTTTACTAGAATTAATAGACTATGAGCAATTTTTTAAATATTTTGACCGAAAAAAGAACTATAAAGTATGAATTTAATTACAATTTTGTCATCTAATTATTTAAAGATTATTGATGAAAAAAAATAATATTAGTCATCAGATTTTTGCACTCCTTTTGATTGTAAATTCTGTTATAAATGCACAATCAATTCAAGAGGACGCTAAACGAAAACAGCCCAACTTTTTATTTGTTTTAGTTGATGACCAACCTTTTGACGCATTGGGTATGAGTGGACGCTATCCGTTTTTAGAAACACCAAATATCGACAGATTGTCAAGGGAAGGAGCTAATGTAAAAAATTTCTTTGTAACACAATCTATCTGCTCTCCTTCTAGAGCTAGTTTCTTAACAGGAACGTATCCTCATATTCATGGTGCAAATCAAAATAATCGTCATGTAGATCCAAATTGGGATGAATTTGCTCCTTATTCTAGCCATTTACAAAAAGGAGGTTATGAAACTGCACATGTTGGAAAAATTCACATGGCACATTATAAAGGAAAAAAACATGTAAGGCCCGGTTTTGATTACTGGTTTAGTTTTATTGGTCAAGGGAAATATTTTAACCCTCCTGTCAATGAAAATGGGAAAGAATATAAAGAAAAAGGATACATTACAGATATTTTAACTGAAAAGGCAATTTCTTGGTTAAAAGAAAAACGAGATCCTAACAAACCTTTCAGTTTAAACCTATGGCATAAGGCTGTTCATCAACCTCATTTACCTGCACCTAGACATGAAGATTTATATGTAGGGAAGGAATTACCAGTTCCGCCATACGGTACACACAAAGAGACATTTAAAGGAAAACCTGAATGGCAGCGAAAAAAAACATATGGATTTGATTGGAAAAATAATCTACCGATTCCCTCTGAACTCCCAGAACAAGAATGGCCAATAAATTATGATAGAAATATGCAATTATTACGGTGTTTAATTGCCATTGATGAATCTCTTGGAAAGGTTTTAGCGACTTTGGAAGAAATGGGTGAATTAGAAAACACGGTGGTTATTTACAGCAGTGATAATGGTTATTTTATGGGAGAGCATACTTTTTTAGACAAACGCTTAGCCTATGAAAACTCTATGCGTGTTCCTATGCTTATTCGCTATCCCAAAATAATTAAAGAAAATACCGAAGTAAAAGAGCAATGTTTAAATATTGATATAGCTCCAACTATTCTTAACCTTGCAGGAATTGAAAAACCAGACTATATGCAAGGGGAATCTATGGTAAATTTACTAACAGGCAAGAAGGAGAAAAACTGGAGAGATTCCATACTGTTCGAATATTATGTTGATAGCTATTGGCCCTATGCAGGACCCAATCAAATTGCAGTTAGAACTGAAAATTACAAACTAGTAGATGCTTTTTTAGCGAATGATATTGATGAACTGTATGATCTTAAAGCAGATCCAGGTGAAATGAATAATTTAATAAATGACTCTGAATATGATCAAATTGAGAAGGAACTCAGAGAAGAAGCAATCAAATTAAAAAAGCAATACAAATACAATCCAAACAGAGACTGGTGGTTAAATAAAGTGATGAAATCAAATAAAAAAAAATCTAATTACCAATACTAAACAGGGGTTCGCTTTCTTTTTGAATTTGAAATTATGGTACATAATTTAAAAAGCGTATTTTCACATACATGAACACTTGTTATGAAAAAACTATTTTTTAAAGCGGTTCGTTTCGCACTGATTTTTTTTCCTCTACTAGTATTAGGACAACAAATAAAACATCTTGGTGTTTATGACGGTATTCGAAGTGGAGCTATAAGGGCTTTTGAAAAGGATACGTTGGGTTATATGTGGATCGGTACTTCACAAGGTTTAAATAGGTATTCTGGATTTAAATTTAAAAACTACAATCAATTTATAACCAATGGTGTTGTCGATATTATAAGCAAGGATGAAAATCTTCTTGTTTTAAGTTCAAAAGGAGAAATTTTTCATTATCAATATGAACAAGATGTTTTCATCAATATTTTAAATCGTAAAAATTTAAATTTTTTATGTTTTGAGTTAATTAATGACCACACTCTTGTGATTGGGCTTCAATATGGATTATTAATATATGATTTTAAATCTCAAAAATTAAGTAAAGTATTATATCCTAAAATTACTTTTAACAGAAAAATTCATGTTAAAAACAATAAAATATACGTCGCTTCTACAAAAGGAATCCACGTGTTTGATTATGATCAAAAAACCAATCGACTAATAAAACGGAATACATTTCTAAAAAATAACCAAATTCTTGATTTTGATTTTGACAACCAAAATCGCATTTGGGCCGGGACCTATAAGCGAGGTGTTTTTATTATTGAAAACGAAAATGTTCAAACTCCCCGAATTTATGGCCATCTGCTAAAGAAATTCACTGCGAGATCTATTGTTTTTGACAAGGAAAACAAGGCATTAATTGCGCTTGAGGGATTGGGCTTGTTTGTCATAAATTCAACACTCGAAATCGTTAATAAATATAGATACGACCCCGATAGTTTAAATTCGATTACTCAAAAAAGTATCTATGAAATATTTGTTGATGAATACAATATTTACTGGCTTGGATTGAGAGAAGTAGGGATTGACTTGATTTACCCTAAAGACAATGCTTTTACAAATATTTTTTACGTTCCCTTTAAGAAGAATAGTATTCACAATAATAATATACGTTCTGTTTATTATCAAGAAAATGGGAATATTTGGTTTGGTACAGAGAATGGAATCAGTAAACTTTCGCTAGATGGACAATGGATGAATTACAATGATGACCCAAACCTTTCAAATAAGGCAGTATTAACGATAAATAAGTATGGTGAAAAATTCGTTTTAGGGGTCTATGGTAATGGTCTGGTTCAATTTGATCCTAGGACAGGAAAAACAGATACCTTTTCTTTGTCAGAAACTGGTAAAAAATCGAAGTCAATTTTTGCAACCTATTTTGATAATAATGACATATGGATTGGAGGAATCGATGGTCCTGTAAAACATTTTAGGAACGGTACATTAGTCAATACCTATAAAACGGGGAATGCGAGGTCAATCATATCCGACAATAAAGATTTAATTTATGTAGGTTCAGCAAACGGATTGACCGAAATCAATAAGATTACACGCAGCTCAAGAAAAATTAAAAGTGAATTTTTTAAAAATATTGATCAGATTTACTCTCTATATTTTGATAAGGAAAATAATTGCATATGGGTTGGAAATAATGTGGGACTTTTTCAATACAATCTGGATTCTAAAAAGTTCAAGTTATTAAATACAGCATTAAATTTTGAATCAGGAACGGTATTTTCTATTCAAAAAGTTTCCAATAATATATTGTGGCTTGGAACCTATTCAGGCTTGTGGAAGTTGAATATTAATAAGGGTAGTATTAGGAAATATGATAACACTGACGGTCTAAATATTGAAACCTTTGGTTTTGGTGCTTCTGCAAAGTCTATTAATGGCCAATTAGCCTTTGGTGGCTCGAGAGGAGCTACGATCTTCAGTCCTCAAAATATACCCGTAGAAAAAGAAAACCTTAAGATTTATGTTTCTGATTTTTTGGTCAATGGCATCGCACCGGACGCTACAATGCTTGCTAAAAACATAAATTATCTTGATAAAATAGAACTCAATTATAATCAAAATTCATTGAGTTTTGATTTTGAAACTCCAACAGTACAAGGATCCAAAAAACAAGTCTTTTCATGGCAACTCAAAGGCTATGACGAACACCCAATTATATCCAAAAATAGCACAAAGGCTGTGTATTCAAAATTACCTCCAGGAGCTTATTTTCTTGAATCAAAAGTCACAAATGCGGAGGGGGTATTGTCTCCGGAAATATTTACTATTGATATCATTATAAAAAAACCTTTCTGGTATAGTTATTGGGCATTTTTTGGATACGCATTCTTAACTTTTGCGTTTGGATATCTGTTTTTACTTGTTAGACGTTCAAAAGCTGATCAGAAATTTAATGAAAATAAAATTAAATTTTTTACCGAAGTAGCTCATGACATTAGAACTCCGGTTACTTTAATTCAGCTTTTAGTTTCTCAGCTTTCTGACAAAAGTAAGTTTAAAAATAGTATGGAACTTATTCACAGAAATACACAGAATTTAAATGAATATGTTACACAACTTTTGGATTTTCAAAAAGCAGATCGAGGCATGCTCAAATTGTCGGTGGGTAAAGTAGATTTAAAGAAAATTATACACAGAACTGTAGCTGAGGTGGAGCCGTTGCTTGAAAAAAAATCCATAGATATTTCAGTTTCCGTTCCAAAAATATATTTATGGTTTGATGAGAAGAAAATATCTCGAATTTTTTATAATTTAATATCAAATGCAATTAAATACAGTGATGATGGAGGGATAATTGAAATAAAGGCAACAGTGAATAAAAAACAGGTTACAATAGATTTTATTGACCATGGATTTGGGATTCCTGAAAAAGAGCAAAAATTAATTTTTTCAAGATTTACAAGGGGTACAAATATCAACAATAAAGAAATTTCAGGATCGGGTATTGGTTTGATGATCTCCAAAAAAATTGTTGAATTGCATGGAGGTCAAATCAATTTTAAAAGTAAAGTGAACATTGGATCTACTTTCACAGTGCTTCTTCAAAACGGAAGTGAGCATTACAACGAAAAAGATCTACTGATTGAGAATTCAGCTTCGAGTGAGTTAGAATCTGTCGTTAAAGGAACTATCATTTCAAAAAAACGAGTGTTGCTTGTTGAGGATAATGACGACTTAAGATCAACCATCAAAATTGAATTGCAAAAAAAACACGAAGTATTAGATGCGCCTAATGGCGAAGAAGCATTATTAATAGCATTGACAAAGAACCCTGATTTAATTATTACGGATGTTATGATGCCTGTGATGGGTGGTAAGGAATTGTGTAATGTCATAAAAACAAATTTTCAAACCAGTCACATTCCAATCATCATGATTTCTGCTTTGGGCGATATTGATGATAAGATTGAAGGTCTTGAAATTGGAGCTGATGCTTATTTAGAAAAGCCATTTAATATGAAAATATTGAATGTAATGGTTCAAAATCTTATCACTTCAAGACAATCTCTATATCAAGTTTCTAATCTCAATTCAGAGTTAAAGACGAAAACAAAATCTCATGATGAAAATTTCTTGTCTGATGTTATTAAGATCATAAAAAACAATATAACAAATAGTGATTTTACGATTGATTCAATTTCCCAAAAGACAGGCATCAGTAGGTCCAGTTTATTTCGAAAATTAAAAGGATTAACAAACATGTCTCCCGTCGATTTAGTGATAAGAATTAAACTGAATCACGCTTCGGAATTATTAAAAAACAATAAATCCAAAAGGATTAATGAAATTGCTTACGAATCTGGTTTTAATGATCCAAAATACTTCAGTACACTATTCAAAAAATTCTATGGTAAAACACCCAAAGAATATAGTGAGGAGGTTTAATTATTTGAATAGGTTTTATGTGGTTATCAAGTTAACTTGAGTTGACAGGCTTAATTGTATCAATTAATTAACTGTATTGGGTAATATTTAAACCACCAAGTTTCTTTTTTTTTAAATATTGCAGGTACATACATTCAAATAATATGAAATTAAAAATACTCTTAATAGTACTCTTTTTGCCATCGATAATCGTTGCACAAAATATGTTACTTAAAGGAAATATAGTTGAAGTAAAAACCGGTGAGCCACTCCCTGGAGCAACCATAATTATCAAAGGAACAAAAGAAGGTACATCGAGTAATTTTGATGGTGTTTTTGAAATTAGTACTAAAATTGGAGATACATTGGTCGTCTCGTTTTTGGGCATGATACCACAAGAAATTCTCGTGCTATCATCTCCTATTACTATAAAAATGGAAGACGACATTGATCAACTTAATGAGGTGCAAATTAGTGTTGGTTATTTTGATGTGAGTAAAAAAGATCTTTCGGGTTCTATTACTCAAATTGGTGCCGAAGAACTAGAAAAGAACAGGGTAAACTCTATTGAAAGCTTATTGCAAGGTCAGGCTGCAGGAGTTGTGATAAATGAGAGCTCAGAACCTGGAGGAGGTATTGGGGTTTCAATTAGAGGGGTGAATTCTATGCTTGGAGGGACACAACCTTTGTATGTTTTAGACGGTATTCCTGTTGATCAGATTTCTGATGCTCAGGGAAATGGTGGATCAGGAAATGCTAAAAGTTCTTTGGGTTTTATAAATCCAAATGATATTGAAAAAATTGAAATTCTCAAGGATGCAGCAGCGACCGCTATTTATGGAGCAAGAGGAGCTAATGGCGTGGTATTAATTACCACTAAAACAGCTGACAAAGGTCAGGGCGTTGACAAAATCTCTTTCAATTATGATACTTCAATAACAATGGTCAGAGAAAATATCGACGTTCTTGACGGGCCTGGTTTTGAAAAGTACTTGAACCAGCGACATGTCAATCAGTTATACCAAGATATTACCAATCCTAACCGATTAGGTGGTGCTTTTGACGGGAGTCAAGTTTTATCAGAGGAAAATTACCCTGAATTAGTAGGTTTTGAAATCCCTTATCCAACTTCTACAGGAGTCAATACAAATTGGCAAGACGAGACCTACCGAATTGCCTTTGCTAATTCTTACAATATCTCTTATAGAGGAGGTAATTTTAAAAGAAATTTATCGATTAGCTTGGGTCTTTTAGATCAAGAAGGGGTCATCATTAATTCAAATAATAAGAGAATTACTTATAATATGAATGCCAAAAGAAAGGCATTTAACGACAAAATTGATTTTTTTTCAAAAACAAATATTTCTTATAAAAAAGGAAATGCCTCTTCGGTAGGAAATGGAGAAATCTTTTCTCAAAGGGGCGTCGTTTCACAAGCCTTACAGTTTCAGCCTATTTTCTCATTACTTAGCACTGGAGAGGAAGATGATATCTATGCAGATTTAAATGAAGGAAATATAATCTCTAATCCTTACACGCTGGCCAAAGATGTGGTTGATAAAAAATCTTCAGTTACCATAAGACAAGCTTTTTCTTTGGTCAGTAAGTTAACGCCAAAACTTACAAGTACTGTTAAAGGGGCCTATAATTACCAAAGAAGTACAAGAGATAATTATTATCCAACCAATACAACAAGAGGGTCTAGAAACAACGGAGAGGCTTCTCAAGCCTCTGTTGAAAATATGAAACTGTATGCTGAGGCTAATCTTCGTTATAGAAACAAATTCAGAGCCCATCGTATAGACGCTATCATTGTAGGAACTTATGAAAATAACAATATTCGTTCACTCTATAATAAAGCGACGGGTTTTGGAAGTGATAATACATCGTTTTACAATTTTACCTCTGCTACTGAAATTTTTGTTCCGGTTTCACAATTTAAAGAAGTAGGACTCTACTCGGGTTTATTTAGAGTAGGATATAATTATAAACGAAAATATTATGCTGATTTTAATGTAAGAATAGATGCTTCATCGAAATTTGCCACGAATAACAAAAGTGCTGTGTTTCCTTCGCTTGCGCTATCCTGGGCAGTATCCAAAGAGAAATTCTTAAGAAATTCGGAAGTAATTAATAATTTAAAATTGCGCGTATCCTATGGTAAAACGGGAAGTAACCCCATTTCTCCATTTCAGTCCTTGGCGCTTATGACACCGATTCGATATAATTTTGACAATAACTTAACAACAGGGTATTATGAATCGAACCTTGCCAATGACGATTTAACATGGGAAAAAACAGATCAATTTAATATTGGTTTAGACCTCGGTCTTTTTGATTCAAAAATAAATTTAACCATTGAGGCTTACCATAAATTAACGAAGGATTTACTTCAAAATGTAAAATTACCCGTCTCTAATGGGTATACAAGTCGTGTTGATAATTTTGGAGAAGTAGAAAACAAAGGACTTGAATTTAGTTTGGCTACTAATCTTGTAGAAACTGATGATTTTACATGGGATATGCGAGCTAACTTGAGTTTTAACAGAAATAAACTCGTAGCCTTGAATTCTAATTTAGATTTTCAATTAGGACCCTCTGTTGGGTTCTCTCAGACAAACCCAATACTTTTTATGGTAGATCAACCGCTTGGTATTTATTGGGGGGCACAAACCAATGGTATCTATAGCGATTGGGACGAAGCAAATGCTAGTGGCATCCAAGGTGCAGCTCCAGGAGAGATTAAATACATAAATAATTATATTGATTTGGATGCTTCAGGAGAACCCGTAGCTTTACAAAAAATCACCTTTGATGATTATGTAAAAATAGGAGACCCTAATCCAGACTATACCTTTTCGATATCCAATAGTTTTTCTTATAAGAAATGGGACATGAGTATTCTTTTTACAGGTCAAAAAGGAGGCGATTTATTTTGGGTAGATTCTTGGCAACTTTCAGGGCTTCAAAAACAAACAAATGTTCTCTCGTCTTCATTCAATGATTCTTGGAGAGCCCCTCTTGTCATGGTTGACGGTCTGGTTACTTTTGACCCTTCAATTGGCAATACAGTTAATACAAACAACCCCGGAGCTATTCTAAATAATGGCCCTAGAGCTCTCGTTTCAGACAGACAAATTTTTGATGGTTCATTCTTTAGATTAAAAAATATCAATGTTGGATATACTTTTAATTTTCAGGATAAAAGAAGTTTTAGAATTTATGCCACAGGACAAAATATTTTAACATGGACAGCGTATCCGGGATATGATCCTGAAACACAGACGTACACAAAAAACCCTCAAAAAAGAGGCGTGGATTTTGGAACTTATCCTGGTACAAAAACCTATTCATTGGGATTAAAATTCACTTATTAATAATTCAATTATGAAAAATATACTCTTTATACAACTAAAAAAAAGATATTTACTATTGTTTGTTTTTGCTTTAATTGCTGGCGCTTGTGAATCACTTGAAGAAGAATCTTTAACCAAAGTAAGTACAGACAATTTTTATACTGATGAAGTAGATGCTTTATCGGCTTTAACTGGAGCATATGCTCGATTAAAAAGTTCAAACGGGTACTATAAGCAAGTTTTATTATCGGTACTTTTTGCCTCCTCTGACCAAGGAATTTCAACGTTTCTGTTAAAAGAATTTAAAACCGGTACTGTTGTTAACACCAACACAAGTCTAACATCGATGTGGAAAGATATGTATGTTGCTATAAGAGATGCCAATAATGTAATTGCGAACGTTGGAACCATTGATATGGACGAAACGTTAAAGTTGCGTATTATAGGAGAAGCGAGATTTTTACGCGCCTTACACTATTTTAATTTAGTACGTTGTTTTGGAGAGGTCCCCCTAAGAATAGAACCCATCGAAGCAGGGGATGATGAAGGTCTTCCTGTCTCATCAATTCAAGATGTTTTCGCTGTCGTCATAGCAGATCTAGCGTTTGCTGCAGAAAACTGTTGGGGAAGAAATGAAATTAGAAATAAGTATTCAAACGACTTAGGTCGGGCCACTAAAACTGCTGCTCATGCTTTATTGGCAAAAGCCTATTTGAGAATTGCTTCGTGTAAGAGAACAGCCCAAGGAGGTGTTGAAGGAAATAACAACTATCTTGCTTTTTCCGAGTCTATAGCAACCTATTATCAGCTTGCTAAAGAGCAATGTGATTTGGCTTTGGAAGACTCTGGTTTTCAATTAACATCTTCTTTGGAAGGTTGGGAAACTATATTTAGTCCCGATAACGGCAACAATCCAGAAATGATTTTTGAGGTTCAAGGTTCATCCATCGTTGGGCAAGGGACTGCAGTTTCTAATTTATTTTCGCCTAAAGATTCAGGTCTCAGTGGAACCGGTTTTGGAGGCAGTAATAAATTGAAGCCGAAATTCATTAATTTCCGCATAAATAAAGAAGATCTTAGATTTCAAAATACGATTATAAGAGAATATCAAAATACATTATGGTCATTTTCAATTAATGCTCAAAGTATTGCTTATGTTGCAACATCGTTGGATCCTACTAATTCTAGAAGTTTTACTTCGTGGCTTACCTGGACTTCCAAGTACATTGATTCGGAGGCTACGACAGAGTATACCAGTCGTCAAAATTGGCACATTATTAGGTTGGCAGACGTATATCTGATGCGAGCTGAAGCCATGGTAGAAGTAGCCCAAGATCCAGCCCTAGCAAATTCAGATTTTAATGCATTACGGAGCAGAGTAGAAACTGCTGATTTTGAAGGAAGCACAATGAGTATGTCAGAATTTAGAACAGCGCTTCTTGAAGAACGCGGCGTAGAATTGTATATGGAGGGACATCGCTTTTTTGATTTAACTCGAATGGGAGTTTACGATGAATATTGTAGAACACTTCATGGAGATATTGATGGAGCAAGACAAGCGGAGGATTATTTATGGCCGATACCAATTTCTGAAACGAGTGCGAATAATAACATTGATTAATTTTTTTATTAATAATAGAAAAATATCCTCTAAATCTATTTCCAAAACAATATTGAATTTAGTTAAAATCATTTTATGAAAACGGGTAGTTATTTTTTTATTTTAATATCACTAATTATAGTTCTTTTTTTGGGTTGTAAAACAGCTTCAATAGCCCCCAATGAAACGACACCTAATTTTATTGTGATATTATCCGATGATCAAGGTTGGAATGGAACCTCTGTTCAGATGATGGATGATTTACCAACATCAAAAAGTGATTACCATGAGACCCCACATCTCGAAGCACTTGCGAATCGGGGGATGCGTTTTTCATCTGCTTATGCCAGTGCACCGGTTTGCTCACCGTCGCGATATAGTATTCAGTTTGGTCAAACACCAGCAAGATTGAAAATGATTCGCGTAGGAATGAATACCAAACATATCAATCATCAAACACCTTACACCATTCCAAAACTATTAAAAAAAATCAATCCAGATTATAAAACAGCTCATTTTGGCAAATGGGGTATTGGTGTTCACCCCTCAGAACTTGGTTATGACGAAAGTGATGGGATGACAGGAAATAAAGACGGTGTTTTCAATTACAAAGCAAATCGAAAACAGTGGCAAAATAATGTTGATGAGGACCCTAAAAAAATATTCAGTACTACTGCTAGAGCGATCAATTTTTTAGAGCGACAAGCGATGTCAAAACAACCTTTCTTTTTACAAGTTTCGCATTATGCGGTTCATTCCGATGTAATGATGCGCCAAAAGACCCTTGATACATACCAGAGTAAACCAAGAGGTAGGTATCAGAAACACGCTGGCTTTGCTGCAATGACTGAAGATTTAGACAGTGGAGTTGGATTGTTACTCAAGCGTTTAAAAGCGTTGGGTTTAGAAAAAAACACCTACGTAATCTACACGTCTGATAATGGTGCAGTTCCTATAATGCCACCCAAGCCCAAGTACAATAGAGGTTCGAACTTTCCTTTAAGTCGAGGTAAGTGGGATGCCATGGAGGGAGGTATCAGAGTTCCTTTTGTGATCGCAGGGCCTCAAATTATTGGAGGATTAGAGTCAAAGACACCCATTACACATTCAGACTTATTACCAACAATTATAGAGTTAGCCGGACAAAAATTGTCTCTTCAAGATGATATAGATGGAGGAAGTTTCAAATCTATACTGAATCAAGGAGCTAATGGAACTGTTTTACGTTTTTCAGAAGGATTAATTTTTCATGTTCCTTATGAAAATGGAATAGCCCTTAAAAGAGCTCATTCAGCGATTATAATCGATAATTTTAAACTGATAAAGTTCCACCGAAATGGTGAACTTATGCTGTTTAATCTTAATGAGGATTTAGAAGAGAAAAATAATCTAGCATTATCCAAGCCGAATAAATCCTTAACACTAGAAAAAGTATTAGACACTTATTTAAGTAAGGTTAAAGCTCCTAAATGGAAGCCAGGAATTACTTGGAAAAATAAACCTATCGAAAAAATTAATTCCTACCACTAATTTCTTAAAGTTTCGTAAAACGTTGCTTCAATTCTTCATGATGGTTAAATAATATAACCTTCTGAACAAATTATCAACCGTATAATGTTGTTTGATTTTTAAATTTACCTAAACTTTAACAATAAATTCAATGACTAAAAACATACTATTATTTTTTTTTATTTCACTATTTGTGTCAACTGCTTTTGCTCAAAAAAATCTTGATAAAAGAGCATCAAAAATAACTCAAAAGATGACCAAAGCCCTCTCTTTAGATGAAGAACAAAAACTAAAGGTCTACAAGATTCAACTTAACCGTTATCAAGAGGTCGCAACTATTCGAAAAGATTATAAAGATGACCCACAATCTAGAAAAGCTGAATTAAAAAAGGTGTACAACCGATTGTATGGAAAACTAAGAAAAGCTCTTGGTAAAGACAAAATGCAAGAATGGGCAAACTACAAACAGAATAACTAAAATCAAACTTTATGAAAAAAATTACATTATTTATTTTTACAATTTTCACGAGCGTTATTACCGCTCAATCAGTATCTATTGGTGATTCAGATTTATTTTCTACAACAAGCAATGCAACTTGGACACATGTAATTACAGCCACTACAACAGCAGATGGTGTCACAGTTAGTAGTGCTTCTCAAACATTAGAAATTAACATCACAAATCTGCCGTCTGGTGCAAAATATCGCGTTTACAAAACCACCGCAAACGGAAGTGGTTTCTTTGGAAGTGCGCAAGATCTAGTTACGGGTAATAACACAATCACTGTTGCTGCAGTGGCTTTTAATCGTGCCGTTAAATTTCAGTTTTCTGGTGGTGGGTCAATTGAGTTTGACTCACTTTCGATTAATGGTGAAAGTCTCTACGGAGGAGAGACTTTAGATTGCGGATCTGATAACGAAAAGATTGGAGCATCAAATTTATTTGATACAACAACTAATTCAACTTGGCCATTTGTATTTGTAGCTGTTAAAACATCTGATGGTCTTGCAGCTAGCAGCCCTTCTCAAACATTAACAATTAACATTACTAATTTACCTGACGAATCAACTTATAGAGTATATAAAACTACTGCTAACGGGAATGGTTCCTTTTCTAGTGGAGTTGCGTTGTCTATAGGTGAAAATACAATTAATGTTGCTGCAGTGGACTTTAACCGAGCGGTTAAATTCCAATTTAGTAGCGGAGATATATGTTTTGATTCATTGACCTTAAATAGTGAAAATGTATTAGGACTAGAAGGGTTTAACTCTGACTCAATCTCAATCTATCCAAACCCTACATCAGACTTTATATCAATTAAAGGAATTGAAAACATCAAATCTATTAAGGTATACTCAATATTGGGAAGTTTAGAAAAAGAAGTTTTTAATACCAATCAAGTTGATGTTTCAGAGCTTGCATCGGGAGTTCATTTTATTAAAGTGGACAATGGTAGCGTGTTCTCTAAAAAATTCATTAAACAATAAGTAAAGCATTTTTAAAAAGCCAATCAAATGAATAATTTGATTGGCTTTTAAATTTCCATAAAATTCTATTCGTGTATTTAAAAAAGGTATTTACGTTAATTTTTTTTATGCTGACCCTGGTGGGTTTCAGTCAAAAAGATTCCAATCAAACTACTCGACCAAACATTGTATTTATTTTCTCAGATGATCATGCAACCAATGCGATCTCTGCGTACGGTGGTATTTTTAAAGACATCGCTCCAACACCCAATATTGATCGCATTGCCAATGAAGGGGCGTTGCTTAAAAACGCCTTGTGTACCAATGCTATTTGTGGTCCCAGTAGAGCGGCGATTCTAACAGGAAAATATAGCCATGTCAATGGGTATTTCAAAAACTACAAAGGAGGTGTTTTTAACAACCAACAATGGACCTATCCTCAATCATTACAAGCTTCTGGATATCAAACTGCACTCATTGGGAAATGGCATCTAGTCTCAGAGCCTATTGGGTTTGATTATTATAAATACCATATTTCTAAAGGTGAACAAGGACTTTATTGGGATCCAGTTTATAATGATAATGGCAAAAAAATTAAGGAAAAGGGCTATGCTACAAACTTAACAACTGATTTTGCGATGGATTGGCTCAATGAAAGAGATCCAAATCAACCCTTTTGTTTGATGTTACAATACAAAGCACCTCACAGGCAATGGGCACCCGATACCAAGTACGAAGATTTATGGGAAGACCAAGAAATGCCAACTCCTTCCAACTTTAATGACACCTATCAAGATAGGGAACTGACGGCTGGAAATACCGAAATGACAATGGATTACTTCAGCAGACGAGATATGAAAATGACTCCTCCAGATTCTCTTTTAAAAAAAGCACGTAACAAATGGTTACAATATGGTTTTAAACCGGGTGAAGTTGTTGCTCCTGTAAAGGGGTTAAACAGGGAAGAAACACGTCAATGGAAGTATCAAAAATATATTAAAGACTACCTAGCTACCATTAGATCTGTAGATGATAATATTGGAAAAGTACTCGCCTATTTAAAAGAAAATGGATTAGAGAAAAACACAATTGTAATATATGCTTCAGATCAAGGGTTCTTTTTAGGAGAACACGGTTTTTTTGATAAACGGTTTATGTATGAGGAAGCATTACACATGCCATTTGTTATTCGGTATCCCGGAAAAATACAACCCGGAACAGTTGTAGATGATATTGTTACAAACATAGATTTTGCTCCCACTCTTTTGGACATGGCAGGAGTTCCTATCCCAGAGCAAGTTCAGGGAAAAAGTTTTTTTAACAATCTTAAAGGAGATACTTCTGAAGATTGGCAGCAATCCATGTATTATCACTATTACGAATATCCCTATTATCATCGTGTTCAACCTCATTATGGAATAAGAAATCAACGGTATAAATTAATCCACTTTTATTATGATGTGGATGTTTGGGAATTTTATGATTTAAAAAAAGATCCTAATGAGATGAAAAATTTAATACATTCCAAAAGTTATACGATACTCATTAAACAACTAAAAAAAGAACTTTATAAATTAAAAGAGAATTATGGAAACAAACTCTCTTTAGAAGAATTAAGAACTATTTCCGATACTGATTTTGGAGGCTTAGAGTCTAAAATAAAAATAAAATAATGCTTTTAGAAAAAGACGAAAAATTATTTAATAAAATTATAAAACAGATTAATTTAAACACTAAAAAAAGCCGCCAAAAAAAGAACTCACAAAGCTTTAATGATACTAATAAAATTACTAAAAAAACAAAATTTTGAAGCCTTACATTGCTTAATTTTAGTAATAAATTCAATAAAACAGTGATAAATATAACTAAGTATTTTAGTTTATGGGTATTATTTTTAATCACTAATTCTCTATTGTCACAAGATTATTATTGGACAGGAAATGGGGGTGATGATGATTTTTTTAATGAATCAAACTGGTTTAATAACAATATGGGGCAATCTCCACAAAGCGGAACAATAGAACCGAATCAACCCATAGCTCATGATCTTTTATTATCCTGTGATGTAAGTGCGCTTTCGACCCCTTTAGCCAGTATAGTTTTTGAACCCACTAGAACATTATACATCTCAAATGGTGTGCTTGAAGCAAATAGTTTTTCAGGGGGTACTTTAGTTCTAAATGAAAATTCTTACGTGCATCTCCACGATTATGAACCGCTAAAAAACAATGCTATTGTTCACTTCAATTCGCCTTTGAGTTGGTTGCGTTTACAGAATATCAACCCTGATCAAGTTGATGATGTTTATTTATCATTTTTTTTAATTAATGAAGAAAGTGTTCTATACCCGATAAATTTACGACTAGATAACTATTATGAAAGTGGCACTGTTGTTAGATCATACAATTTGGACTTTTCGCCGCTAACCATTTATTCAAAGGAAAATAATACAGGCTCATCAGCCAATATTTCAGTTGACCGAATATTTAATGGTTCTTCTATTCCTAATCAATTGAATAATAATGTTCGCTCTTTTTATTTAAAGAAAGGATATATGCTTACCCTAGCGGTTAATGAGGACGGAACAGGAAAGAGTAAAGTTTTTATTGCTTCTGAAGCAGATTTAGAAATACATATTTTGCCTGATTTTATTCTACAAGGGGGCGTTTCTTTTGTAAAAGTTATCCCATGGAACTGGGTGTCAAAAAAGGGAACAGCAGGAGATGTTTTAGGCATGAATAATACTTGGTTTTATAGATGGAATAATCAGGGCTTATCTGATTTGCAGCGCGAATATACACCCATGAGTTGGGGGTACGGCGCGGCTAATGATGATAGTGACATAGAATTATACAGATCAAAATATAAAAGCACACATATTTTAGGTTTTAACGAACCCGACGGCTGTGACAGTCAATCAGGACAATACAACGATTTATGTGATGTGTCTGTTGCTATTTCAGTATATGAAAACCTAATGAAAACGGGACTTCGCTTAGTTTCTCCTGCCTGCAGACAGGGAGCAGTATTTACTTGGCTAGAATCCTTCAACCAAGAAGCCATAGAAAATAACATTAGAATGGATGTCATTGCTGTCCATTGGTATGATTGGGGAGTAAATCCTCAAAACACCCCTAATGCTAACCCAAATGCTATTTTCAATCGCTTTAAGACATATTTAGAAGACGTTTATGCTTTGTATGGATTACCGATATGGATTACAGAATTTAATGGTAATAAATACAGATCTACAGAAATAAACCGTCAGTTTATGGAGTTGGCGGTTCCTTACCTTGAGAGTGTTAATTTTGTAGAACGCTATGCCTGGTTTGAACCACAAAACACCATCATAGCTGAAGATCCTGGAAATGCAGAATTTTATGATCAGAACATGAATCTTACCGATATTGGAATGTTCTACAAAAATTATCAATCAACTCCATCCATTCCAGAGACTTATTTTGTAGAGTCAAATAATTTAAACGATGAAGTTGTAGCTAATCAAAATGAGTACACATGCAGCCCTGTTAGCGCTCTGTCTATTGAATCTACTATTTATGCTCAAAATGAGCCATTGAAAGTTTTTCCAAATCCAGCAACCGATAAAATCAAAGTCCTTTTTTCTGAGCTTATACAATCCATTAAATTGTATAGCATAAATGGGGTGTTCATTAAAAAGGAGTTGGTAAACGGCTATATTGATGTTTCTGATTTGCCAATTGGGGTTTATTTTATAACTGTAAATCAATATCACATTAAATTTTTAAGACAATAGAAAGAGGAATTTTAAAGTACTATTTTTGTTGATAATCAATACATTAAATAAGTTTTAGATGACGTTTTTGAGATTAAGTATTTTATTCTTATTAGTATTAGGGGGTACAGGACCAACTTCAATAAAGCCCAAACCAAAACTGAATGTTTTATTTATTGTAGCAGATGATTTAAATTGTGCTATAGGTGCCTATGGAGATTCCATTGTAAAAACTCCAAACTTAGATCAATTAGCAAAAGAAGGTGTTGTTTTTAAAAATGCTCATGTTCAATATCCATTGTGTGGCCCCTCAAGAGTATCTTTTATGACAGGGTTGTATCCCGACCAAACAAAATCCAAAAAATTGAGATTATACGTTCGACAAACTATTCCAGACGTAATTACAATTGGGCAAAAATTTAGAATGGCGAACTACAATTCTGTTCGTGTAGGTAAAATTTATCATTACCACAATCCCAGAGATATTGGAACTGCTGGTCATGATGATTCCTATACTTGGGATCGAACTGTAAACCCTTATGGGCGAGATAAAACGGAAGAATATAAGCTCAAAGGGTTGAAACAAAAACTAGACGGAGGAACCTTAAGTTGGTTAGAAGCTGATGGATCAGGGGAAGAACAAACCGATGGTATTGGCGCTTCCAAAACAATGGATTTTTTGGATGAATTTGCTGAAAGTGGTGAAAACTTCTTTTTGGCTTTTGGTCTTTACCGACCCCACGTTCCTTTTGTAGCTCCTAAAAAGTATTTTGACCTCTATGATCAGGTTGATTTTCGAATACCCGAAAGTTCAAATACGTATTTAGAAACCATCCCAAAACCAGCGGCTATTTCTGTTCGTTCTAAAAAAGAACAAGTTAATTTAGATAAAAAATTAGCAAAGACCGTGAAAAGAGCATATTACGCAACTACTAGTTTTATGGATGCCCAAATTGGTCGTGTTCTAGATAAATTAAAAGAAACAGGCCTCGATAAAAACACCATTGTTGTGTTTACATCAGATCATGGATACCATCTGGGTGAACATGGTCATTGGCAAAAACAAACACTATTTGATAATGCTACTCGTGTTCCATTAATTATGGCAGGACCGGGAGTTCTTAAAAATAAAAAAATAGAAAAAGCACCCGTTGAATTGGTAGACCTTTATCCAACAATAATGGATCTAGTTGACATGAAAACCCCAACATTTGTAAGTGGTAAAAGTCTTGCTCCAATGTTAAAAAATATTCATCATAAGGTTCGCAAAAGTGCCTTAACTGAACTACAGGTTAATACTAAGAGTGGGGTTGCTCAAGGATATTCAATTAAAACAAACCGTTACCGTCTTAGCAGATGGAAACATCAAGGTACTGATCGTTATGAATTATATGATCATTATACTGATACATCAGAACTTAATAACATAGCAAATCAAATTGATTATTTAGAGGTCAAAGATTCTTTGATTAAGATATTAGACGACAGAGTTGTAGAAGCTAAACAAGTTCCTACAGGATTAGGGAGGCAAATTAAAAATGCAACACCATGGTATGAACCAGCAAGAATTTTTAATAAAAATTACTAGAATTGAGTATTTTAAAAAAGACATTTCACCTTATTAAATAATCATAATACCCTTTTTTTGCTTGATATATCCTCTAATTTTGAACAACAACAAAATAAATATAATATTATGAAAAAATTATTACTAATTCATTTATTACTCATTTTTCCAATTATTTTATTTGCTCAAAGTAAAAAGATTACAGGAACTGTAATAGATGAAAATAATATGCTTTTGCCAGGAGCAAGTATTTTGGTTAAAGGTCAAAACATCGGTTCATCTACAGATTTTGATGGAAATTTTTCGATAGATGTTCCTGAGGCTGGAGAAATACTAGTTGTTTCTTATTTAGGATATGTTACTAAAGAATTGGTTATCGGAAATAAAGTATCCTTTACTATTCAATTAGTAATAGATACCAACAACACACTGGACGAAATTATAGTAGTTGGTTATGGAAGCCAACGGAAAAGTGATGTTACAGGCTCAGTAGCTTCTGTAAACGTAGATGATGTTGCAGCCGCTCAAAATAGGACTGTTGATGCCTTGTTACAAGGTCGTGCAGCTGGAGTTCAAGTAACTCAAAATGCAGGAAGCCCAGGTTCTGGGGTTTCTGTGAAAATCAGAGGAGCGAGTAGTTTAAGAGGTAATAATGAGCCTTTGTATGTAATTGATGGTATTATTATCTCCTCGGCAGGGGAAGATGCTGCGAATGCTTCAGCAGATAATAATAGTTTGGAAGAAACTCAAAATGGATTAAATGGTATAAATCCTCGTGATATTGAAAGTATTGAAGTGCTTAAAGATGCGTCAGCTACAGCTATTTATGGTTCTAGAGGTGCAAACGGAGTTATTTTGATAACCACTAAAAAGGGTAAAAGTGGTAAAACATCAATACGAGCCTATGTAAATACAAGTGTTTCAGAAATTAGTGAACGATATGATGTTTTGGATGCTTTAGGATATGCGAACTATCAAAATGAAGCTTTATTAGTAAATGGTGAAGATCCTCGTTTTAGCATCAGTGGAGGGACAATTTTTCCAATAGCTACAGATGGTACTGTTAGCGACACCCCTGCAGAACAACATAACTGGCATAACGAAATATATAAACAAGGTTTTTCTAAAAGTGCTGGAGCTTCATTTAGTGGAGGAACAGAAAAGGGTAATTATTATGCCTCTGTTGGTTATAATGATCAGGGAGGTATTGTAGAAAATTCAAGATTACAAAATGGTAATTTCAGTATCAATTTAAATCAAGAGTTATCTGATAAATTTAGTATCAAAGCAAAATTGAACGCTTTTTATTCAAATGGAAATTTTGCCCAAGATGGAGACAGAGCAGGAGGGCAACGTAGTTTTGTTGGAAATATTTTACGTTATCCTACGCTAGTTACTAATGGTGGTACTTTTGATAACGAAGATGGTATATCTAGCCCTTTTACATGGGTTAATGATTTTCAAGACACCTCTGAAGAGAGTCGATTTATTGGATCTTTAGCTTTAATCTATAAGTTTAATATAAAAGGATTAAAATACAAGTTACAGGCAGGTGGTAACATTCGGAATAAGGAGCGTAGACGGTTTTATGGTCTAACGACTTTTCAAGGAAGTTCTACCAACGGTAGCCTTTCGATTTCGAATTTAGAGACAAAATCATACCAGGTTAATAACTTATTAACCTATAATCGTACCTTTAAGGGGAAACACAGAATTAATGCTGTTGTCGGTATGACATTCGATGTTAGAGATGTTAAAAACACCTTGTATGCAGTTAATGATTTTTCTACAACTGAATTTGGTGTTGACCAACCTATTTATGGGCAACAGATTTCTCGTCCTTTAGACGTTCTACCCCTAAAGAGTCAACTCTTATCCTATTTATCGCGTGTAAATTATTCGTTTGATAATAAATATATTGTAACAGGAACGTTTAGAGCAGATGGCTCTTCTAAGTTTTCAAAAAAAAATAGATACAGTTATTTTCCATCCTTCTCTTTGGCATGGAGAGCCAATAATGAAAATTTCCTAGAGAATTCAGAAACGATCAATGAATTAAAATTTAGAATTGGTTGGGGTATGACTGGTAATCAAGGTATTTCTGCATACCAAACCTTTGCAAATTATGGACCAATACTATATGGTAATTCAGATGAAGGAACCAATATTGGTTTTGTTCCGTTAAATGTGAGTAACCCTAATCTTAAATGGGAAACTACTAAGCAGTTAAATGCTGGGTTGGATTTTGGCTTTTGGGAAAACAGACTAACAGGAACCATAGATGTATATGATAAACAAACAGATGATTTATTAGTAAATCAACCACTAGGTCCCTCTTCAGGTTTTACTTCGTTGCTAGTTAATAGGGGGAGTCTTAGCAATAAAGGTATAGAACTTACTCTAAATGGAACACTTATTAATAAAAATGATTTTAGTATTGATATAGGTGGAAATATAGCCTTTAACAAAAGTAAAATTCAAGACTTAGGAGGTGCTCCAGAAGACATTTATATAAATGGTAAGATAGAAAACCGTGTCTTTTATAGAGGAGAAAATATATCAACAGGTAATTATTTTAGAACACCCGCAAACATCTTTATGGAAGGCGAAGAAGTAGGTTTGTTTTATGGATTTGAAACCAATGGTATTTATCAAACCGAAGACGATATTGCAGTGTCAGGAGCCCAAGCTGGCGATGTACGTGTAATAGATCAAAATGGAGATGGAGCTATTACTGAAGCGGATAGAACAATTATCGGAAACCCTAATCCAGATTTCGTCTATGGAGGTTATCTAAACATGAACTATAAACGATTCAATTTAAGTATTCAAATGAATGGTGTTTACGGTAATGAAATTGCAAATGGTAATTTAATCCAATTAGGGACCGCAGAGGGCAGATCAGCAAATATCTTGTCTCAAGCTTATAACAATGCTTGGAGACCCGATGCACAGTCAAATACTTTCCCAAGAGTTGGGTATTTAGGAGAATCTGGATCTGCAGCAATTACAGATAGAATAATTGAAGACGGTAGTTTCTTGAGAATAAGCAATATTACATTAGGATATGATATTCCAGTAAGAAAAACAACCGTTTTCAGTAGCGCTAATGTTTACGTAACAGGGATGAATTTATTTACGTTTACAGACTATTCAGGATATAATCCAGAAATAACTAATTTCTTGAATAATGGAAATATTACAGGAGTAGATTGGAATGGGTTTCCTAATGCACAAACGATCATGTTAGGTTTAAACCTTAAATTTTAATTTTAAAAACTATAAAAATGAAAAATTATAAATTCACTTTTTTAATCATATTAGGTATACTAGGGATATTAACGAGTTGTAGTTTGGAAGAGGAACCGCCTTTTTTAGCAAATGAAAATGTATACAGTTCGGCAAGTAATGCAACGTCTGCATTATTCGGTATCTATGAAGCCATGGTGCAATACGAATACTACGGAAACGAATTTTTGTTTTTAACGAATGTAAATTCGGGCTTAATGGTAACTAGGCGAACAGGAAATAGAAATAATAATAGCTACAATAGCACTCTATCATCTTTAAATCCTGCTAGTGGTTTAGTGGCAATAGAAAACTCTTGGATAGGTATTTATCAAACTATTGGACGCGCAAATGATGCTATTAATTCGGCAACAGTATTTGACAGTCCAAGTACGTCCGATGAGCTAGTTATAAACGATGTTATTGGACAAGCCTATTTTGTAAGAGCTTTCAATTATTTTAATTTGGTTAGACTATGGGGAGAAGTTCCTTTAAGAATAACGCCAACAACAACAGAAACTATCCATCTTGCTAAAGCACCCATTAAAGATATTTATGCACAAATTATAGAAGATGTAAAAAGAGCTCAACAATTAATGAATGGAGCGGTTGCAAGTGGAACTCCAAAACCACAAGCGGCAGACATGTTGCTTTCAAAAGTTTACATGACCTTAGCAACTGCATCAAGTGATGTTCAAGACGCAAGTTTAAACTATTGGCAATTGGCGCATGATGAAGCCATCAAAGCATATGGAGGTTATAGTCTTCATGCGAGCTATGATAACTTGTTTTTAGGTACTAATGGAAATAATACGGAAGAATCTATTTTTGAACTTCAATCTGTAGTAGGTGCTACATTAGATCATACAAGAGCATTTACACCAAACTGGTATACGAAGGCAGCTACATTTGGTTGGTTTAAAGTTAACATCGAAAATTATGATTTACACTCTGCAACCTACCCAAATGACCCACGTCTAGCGACTACCTATGTCAGTACTTGGACACGTGGAAATAACGGAAGCACAGAAAAGTCATATCCAACAAATGCTGCTAGGTCAAACTTTGGAAATTCCTTTCCATATCTGTTTAAACTAGGTTCAAGAGATGCTAATAATGCAGTGAGAGAGACAAATAAGAATTTTAAAATTTACAGATATGCAGATTTACTATTAATGCTCTCAGAAATTTCCAATGAGTTACAAAATGGACAGGAAATGACTTATGTAACAGAAGTACTAGAAAGAGTTGGTCTTACTCCCAATGTTGGATATTCTGGGGGACAAGATTCCTTTAGAGCAGCCATTATGAAAGAGTATCAGTTTGAATTAATAGGTGAAGGGCATGATTGGTTTAATAATAGACGTCGTGGGTATAATTACTTTCGAGATAACATAATTATACCACATAATACTGCAGCATCATTTAAAGCTAACGTAGATGTAATGCATAATACAGATGAAACAATCGTAATGTCTATCCCTATAGCAGTTGCTGAAATTAATGCAAATAATGAGATCTCCAATTAGGAACAAACAGAATCATAAACCACAAATTATTTTTTAATTTTTGAGTTAATTAAAGAGCTGTCTTATAAAATGGACAGCTCTATAACATATGATTTTTTTATAAACCAACAATTAGGACTGTTGGTCAAACCTAATTAATTAACAAAAAGTAATCGCTATAGATTAATGAAACAACTACTTTTCATAGTACCTATTTTCTTCGTTGTTTTAAAGATACCCGCACAAGGTATTAAGAAGACAACAAAACCCAATGTCATCTTTATAGCAATCGATGATTTAAAACCAACTATTGGCGCGTTTGGAGATACATTTGCCAAAACTCCAATATTAGATAAATTGGCTAAAAATGCCACCGTCTTCTTAAATAATCATACACAGCAAGCTGTTTGCGGGCCCTCTAGAGCGAGCTTACTGACAGGAAAACGACCAGATTATACAAAGGTTAGAGATTTAAAAACGAAAATGAGGGATATAAATCCTAACATTTTGACCATCCCACAGTATTTCAAGGAAAATGGTTACATAACTGCCGGTGTCGGTAAAATTTACGATCCTCGTTGTGTTGATGAATTTAGAGATCAACCGTCTTGGAGTCTTCCATTTATAAAAGAAGGAGATTTAAATTACCCTAAAGAATATGGTGAACCTGCTCTTGGGTATTACCAAAACAAGCAAATCAAAAAACAGATTACTGCTCTAAGAAAAGATACGCAAGACAAAGGAGTTTCTAATATTAATAAATATGTTAGAGATCGATACAAACCGCCCTTTGAAATTAGCAATGCACCAGATGAAGCTTATACCGATGGTGCTATTGCAGTTAGTGCTTTGTCATTATTGGATGAAGTAATTGAGGATAGTAAGAAGCCGTTCTTTTTAGCAGTTGGTTTTAAAAGACCACACTTGCCTTTTGTTGCCCCTAAAAAGTATTGGGATCTATATGATAAAGAAGCCATTCAATTGGCGACTTTTCAGAATAAATCTAAAAATGGTACTGACTTGGCGTACCACAGTTCTGGCGAAATGAGAAGTTATCAGTCACCAGAAGTTGAGTATAAGCTGAATGAAAAGAAACTTTTGGAGATGGATGAAGAACTTCAAAAAAAACTCATTCACGGCTATTATGCATGTGTCAGTTTTGTAGATACTCAAGTTGGAAAAATTATTGAAAAATTAAAAGAAAAGGATTTAGATAAAAATACTATTATTGTTGTATTTGGAGATCATGGTTGGCATTTGGGAGACCATAGTTTATGGAACAAACATTCTAATTTTGAGCAAGCTACGCGTTCACCATTAATGATATATGTGCCAGATGGTAAAAAAACTGTAAAAGTAAGCTCGCCTACTGAATTTGTAGATCTTTTTCCAACACTTTGTGAGTTGTCAGGATTAAGTGTTCCCGAAAATTTAGATGGTAAAAGCCTAGTGCCATTCATAAATCAGTCAAATAATGTAGATAAAAAATATGCTGTAAGTCAATGGCATAAAGGAAAAGTGACAGGTTACAGTTTTAGAACAGAAACTTACAGGTATACAGTTTGGATAGATAAAAAGAAAAGCACGGAGGTTATTACTTCTAATGATATTGTTGCCCAAGAATTATACGATTATAGTAAAGACCCTTTAGAAACTGTCAACCATTTTGGATATGCTGACTATAAAACGATACAAGAAGAATTGATAAACTATTCGAAGGCGTATTTTAATTCAGAGTTATTAAAAACTAAGGGTTCAAAGAGGAGTTCTGATACTATAATTGTTGGTGCTACATTGAATCATAATGAGCTTAACTCTATAAAAGAAGAACTGTTTTTAAAAGATTTTAAGTACCTAACACCAGCCAATGCTGCAAAACAAACTAAAATTCATCCTACACCTAAAGTATGGAATTGGCAGCAAATAGACGATTTTATAAGTCTAGCTCAAAAACACGATTTACAAGTTCGCCTGCATGGTCCTATCTCACCTCAAGCATCAAAATGGGCGAAAGAAGATTACAGAAGTCCAGCAGAATTAAATCAAATCATGACTGAATTTGCAACCGCTTTTGCCATGAGGTTTAATAATGAGCCAACTATAAAATGGATGGATGTTGTAAACGAAACCATACTTCCTAATGGAACCTGGTTTGGCCCTAAAAAAGGAACTGATAAATGGGAAAACCCCTGGTTAAAAATGGGATTAGATGAAAATGGCTATCCGCTTTATATCTTAAAAGCTTTTGAAATTGCTACAAAACATGCTACCAATATTAAGCTGGTATACAATCAAAATGCAGGAATGCAAACCGAAATGTGGGATAAGCTAAAAGAAACCATAGTGTATATAAGATCTAAAGGTTATCGTGTAGATGGTATTGGATGGCAAGGACATATAGGCCTAAGTCCAACAACAAAAGCATTAAAGGAGAATACGGATGTAGCATTAAAAAAATTATCAAAATTAATTGATTGGGCACATCAAAATAATTTGGAGTTTCATGTTACCGAACTTGATTATTTCATCCAAGATAAAAGCAAATTAAACGAAGGCTTAAAAAGTCAAGCTGAGTTTTATCAAAAATTAATTAATGTTTTACAGCAGAAAACAAAATCAGGTGTTGTAACATTGAATCTTTGGGATATTGGTGAGCGCACTAAAAAAGGAAAAGAAGGTGCTTTTCAATCCATTTATAATTCAAACTTTCAGCCAACACCAAGTTATAACGTCATTAAAAATATAAATGAATAATATGTTTAAAAAAGTAATTAGAAAAGTAATTTTATTAAGTTTGATATTAACTGTATGTAGTTTTTATGCACAAAATTCAAGCGGACTCAAGTCAGGTGTAAGCCCTTTATATTTAGATCCATTTCAACCTACTGAAAAGAGAATAGACGATTTAATGAAAAGGATGACTTTAGAGGATAAGGTATATCAAATGAATCAATTTGTTGGATTGGATCACATGGAGAAAGGAAATCCTGACGATGATAAAGAAAATAATGATGCGCAGGGCTTTTATAAAACACTTTCTGTTAATGATGTTTCTAAAATGTGTGAAGAGGGAAAAATAGGCTCTTTTTTACATGTTTTAACTGCTAAAGAAGCAAATTACTTGCAAGAATTGGCCTTAAAATCACCCTTAAAAATTCCTGTATTAATAGGGATTGACGCGATACATGGAAATGCTTTAGTTTCTGGCACAACGGTATATCCATCTCCAATTGGATTAGCGTCTACTTGGGATGATGATTTTCTATATTCCATAGGAAAACAAACTGCGAAAGAGATGCGAGCTACCGGAAGTCATTGGACTTTTACACCAAACATAGACATACTGAGAGATCCGCGTTGGGGACGTGTCGGAGAAACATTAGGGGAAGATCCTTTTATGGTTGGTAATATGGGAGCTGCGATGATACATGGGTTTCAACAAGGCGATTTTACAGGGACTCAAAAAGTAATAGCCTGTGCAAAGCATCTTATAGGTGGAGGTGAATCCATCAATGGACTAAATGCTGCTCCGGCAGATATCTCAGTTCGTACATTAAGAGAAGTCCATTTACCCCCTTATAAAAAAGCTATTGATGCTGGTCTGTATTCTATTATGGCAGCTCATAATGAGATCAACGGTGTTCCCTCTCACATGAGTAAATGGTTAATGACGGATATTTTAAGAAACGAATGGAACTTCAAAGGGTTTTATGTAAGTGATTGGTTAGATATTGAACGTATTGATAAGTTACATCATGTTGCCCAAGATATGAAAGAAGCCTCTTTTTTATCTGTTGATGCCGGTATGGATATGCACATGCATGGTCCAGAATTTACAGATGCGATTATTGCATCGGTAAAAGAAGGTAAACTTTCCATAAATCGTGTAAATGATGCTTGCCGAAAAATTTTAACAGCGAAGTTTAAATTAGGGTTATTTGAAAATCGATTTGTAGATTTAGAGAAAAAAGGCGCATTGCTTTTTACAGAAGAACACAAGGCGACTGCATTAGAGTCTGCAAGAAAAGGGATTATATTACTCAAAAACAATGGGATATTACCTTTACCAGAAACGACTTCAAAAAAGAAAATATTTGTCACAGGACCCAATGCAAATAATCAATCTATTTTAGGAGATTGGCATGCTGTCCAACCTGATGAAAATGTAATTACTATTTATGAAGGGATTAAAGCTCTAGGAGAAACCAAAGGCTATGCTGTAAACTTTTTTGATTCAGGAGAAAATATTAGAAAAATTCAAAGTTCTAAAATCCAGGAAGCTGCAGAAAAAGCGAAAAATGCAGACTATGCAATTGTTGTTGTAGGAGATAATTCCATGCGCTATAAATGGAAAGATAAAACGGCTGGCGAAAACATGGGGCGTGCCCACTTAGATTTGTTTGGCAAACAATTGGAATTAGTTCAGGCTATTAAAAAAACAGGAACACCAGTCATCATTGTTTTGGTCAACGGAAAACCAATTTCTGAACCTTGGCTTGAAAAAAATATTCCTGCTATTTTAGAATCTTGGGAACCCGGAAATTTAGGAGGTCAAGCAGTGGCTGAAATTTTATTTGGTGACGTAAATCCAAGTGGTAAATTACCTTTAACTGTTGCAAGAAGTGTTGGTCAGTTAAGAATGATCTACAATCACAAGCCCTCTGCATATTTTCATAAATATGCCGATGAGAAAAAAACACCCTTATATCCTTTTGGGTTTGGTTTAAGTTATACTAAATATAGTTATAACGCACCAAAAATGTCAAGTAAGACATTCAAGCAAAACCAAGCCATAACTGTTACAGTTGAAGTTACTAATAGCGGAGAAATTGATGGAGAGGAAATTGTTCAATTGTATATTCGAGACAAAGTTAGTAGCGCTACAAGACCTGTGAAAGAACTCAAAGGCTATCAACGGGTAGCCTTA
>Ga0209716_1000472_pt1 | contig 38222 bp, 34 predicted proteins | sample COGITO_mtgs_1205_FD_184811 | JGI IMG/M metagenome (GOLD analysis project Ga0209716, IMG submission 184811) | Pelagic marine microbial communities from North Sea - COGITO_mtgs_120531 (SPAdes) (version 2) | ecosystem: Environmental > Aquatic > Marine > Epipelagic ...
TTCCATACATGATTTGCTGATTGAAACCTTTTTCAGTTTCATCCAAAATATTTTGTTCTATAAAATCAGATATTTTATCAATGTAGTAAGGTTCTTCACCCATTAAAAAATAAATAGGTTTTATATTTCCCTTCTTAATATCTGAAACAATGGCTCTAATCTCGTTCATTTTATTACTTTTGATTGATGCAAACACTCAATCTACCAACTTATAATTTTAAACTCAAAAATAGTCAAAATAAGACGCTTATTTTTGATAAATTGAGAAAAAAATATGTGGTACTGACTCCAGAGGAATGGGTACGTCAACATTTTGTGCATTTTTTGATTGATCAAAAAAAATACCCTGAAACTTTAATAGCAATAGAAAAACAATTAACCATCAATAATTTAAAAAAAAGAACGGATATTTTAATATTCAATTCAGATGGAAAACCAGACGTTATTATTGAATGCAAAGCCCCTTCAATTAAAATTTCACAAAAAACTTTTGATCAAATTGCACGTTATAATTTACAATTAAAAGCTGAATTTTTAATTGTAACGAATGGATTAACTCATTTTTATTGTAAAATGGATTTCAAAAATAAAACCTATATTTTCTTAAAAAATCTTCCTGATTACAAATCATAAGAAGTTCTTTTTTATTAAGAGAACTTTAAGCATAAACTAATTTATAATCTGTATTTTCGCGGAACTTGAAAACAGCAATTGTCATATTAAATTGGAATGGCCAAAAATTATTAGAACAATTTTTACCTTCTGTCGTTAATTTTAGTTTGGATGAAGCTACTATTTACATAGCTGATAACGCTTCAACAGACGACTCTGTTTCTTATGTGAAAACTCATTTTCCATCTGTTAAAATCATTAAAAACAGTCAAAATGGAGGATATTCAAAAGGGTACAACGATGCTTTAAAAGCTATTGACGCAGATATTTATTGTCTTTTAAATTCTGATGTTGAAGTTACGGAAAACTGGCTAAAACCGATCACTAAAGCTTTCAAAAATGATATAAATACCGCTATTATTCAACCAAAGCTATTAGACTTTAAAGAAAAAACAAAGTTTGAATACGCAGGTGCTGGAGGCGGTTTTATTGATGCATTTGGATACCCTTATTGTAGGGGACGTATTTTCAACTATTTAGAAACAGATCATGGTCAATTTGATGATGAAACTGAAATATTCTGGGCCTCTGGTGCTTGTTTATTTATCCGATCAAAAGTATATCATGAAGTGGGAGGTTTAGACGAAGATTATTTTGCACATCAGGAGGAAATTGATTTGTGCTGGAGAACTCAAAATCTTGGATATAAGGTAAAATACGTAGGATCATCAAGTGTCTACCATGTTGGCGGAGCTACCTTAAAAGAAACAAATCCTCACAAAACATTTTTAAATTTTAGGAACAGCCTACTAAATGTGGTTAAAAACGTTCCAAAAGAAAGGTTTTTGTTCGTCATTATTTCACGATTGCTTTTAGATGGGATTGCGGGCCTTAAATTTATAATTGAGTTAAGACCTATTCATACCCTAGCAATTATCAAAGCACATATAAGTTTATATAAGAATTCAATTAAATTTTTAAAAAAACGAAAAAGATTACAGAAAAAATCCTCTTATTTCAAACATACAAGTATCGTGAGTCAATACTTTATCTTTCACAGAATAAAATTTAAAAATTTAAAATAGCGAACAAAAATCACTACCATTTAGAGTAAATAACTTGATTACTTAAAACACATCAACACGCCCTTTTCCCTCTCTTATAACAACCGGAACATCTATTAAATCGACAACTGTAGATGCATAGTTATCTCCATAACCACCGTCAATAACTATATCAACTTTTTTTTCCCATTTTTCAAAAATCAATTCAGGATCTGTAATATACTCTAAGATCTCATCTTCGTCTTTAATCGAAGTAGATACAATTGGGTTCCCTAATGTCTCTATGATTGATCGTACTATATTATTATCAGGTATTCTAATCCCTACAGTTTTTTTCTTTTTAAATACCTTGGGTAAGGTATTACTCCCCGGTAATATAAAAGTATAGGGTCCTGGCAGGGTTCTTTTAAGTATTTTAAAAGTAGGACTGTCTAACTGCTTTACATAATCTGATAAGTGACTTAAATTATTAAAAATGAATGAAAATGTTGCTTTTTCTAATTTCACACCTTTTAACATGGCAAGTCTTTCTAATGCTTTATTATTTTTAAGATCACAACCCAAACCATAAATAGTATCGGTTGGAAATATCACAAGTCCTCCTTTTTTTAATACAGCAACAACTTCATCTACCAACTGCTGATTGGGATTGTCATTATATATTTTTATAAATTTTGCCATGTTATAAAACTACAAAAACTCAACTTAATGATAAAATAAGTTGAGTTTATTAAAAAAATTATAGGCTTCTAGGATTTATCTAACATTCTGAAACCTTCTCCATGAATATTTAAAATTTCTACATTCTCATCAGGTTTCAGATATTTACGAAGCTTCGCAATGTATACATCCATACTTCTTGAGGTAAAATAATTATCATCTCTCCATATTTTTGTAAGGGCCAATTCTCTTGGCATCAAATCATTTTTATGAATTGCTAGCATTCGTAATAATTTACTTTCTTTTGGAGAAAGTTTTATGGGCTCTCCATGTTCACCTACAGACAGGTGTCTTAGTTTAGAATTAAAGAAAAAACCAGCTATTTTAAATTCAAATTGTTCGAAATCAGCAGATTTATCAATACCCTTTCTTTGTAAGATTGCCTTAATTTTATGTAACAACACTTCTGAATCAAAAGGTTTATTTAGGTAATCATCTGCCCCTACGGCATACCCTTTTAAAACATCCTCTTTTAAAGTTTTTGCAGTTAAAAATATTATTGGAACCTCTTTATTTGTTCCCCTAATATCTTGCGCCAAGGAAAAACCATCTTTACGCGGCATCATTACATCTAAAATACAAAGATCATAATCGCTGTTTTTAAACATAATTAACCCTTCTATTCCATCCTTAGCATGCGTAACATTATAATCATTTAATGTTAAATAATCCTTTAAGACAGTTCCAAAATTTGGATCATCTTCTACTAATAAAATCTTCTTACTTTCCATTGTTATACTTTTTTTTTTAAATTAAAGGTAATTTTACCGTAAACACACTTCCAATCCCTTTTTCACTTTCAACCAGAACTTCACCATAATGTTTATCTATTATTTGTTTTACATAAGCCAGACCAAGCCCGTGACCCTTTACATCATGAATATTTCCTTTTTGCGCTCTATAAAACTTATCAAAAATCTGCTTTTGAACAACTTTACTCATTCCGATTCCTGTGTCTTTTATTTTAAAGATAAAATAATTATTTGAAGAATCAGTGCATACGTTTATTTTTGGCAAACCATCAGAATACTTTAATGCATTTTCTAATATATTAACAACTACGTTCGTTAAATGAAAATGATTTCCCATCACCTCAGCTGTTGATGCTTCTAATTGAACATTCAAAGAACTTTGGCTATCTTCTATCAATAAATTTATACGTGAAATCGCATCCTCTATTACATCATGCATGTCAATGACCTCTTTGTTAATCTCTATTTGATTTTTTTCTAGACTAGAAATTCTTAGGACATTTTCTACTTGTGAATGCATTCTTTTATTTTCATCTCTTATCATTCGAACATACCGCAAAACCTTATCATTGTCATTTATAATCTTTGGATTTTTAATAGAATCTAACGCTAAATTAATGGTCGCAATCGGTGTTTTGAATTCATGCGTCATATTGTTTATAAAATCAGTTTTGATTTCTGAAATTTTCTTTTGTCTTATTAATTGATATAAAGAACTTGAGAAAGCGAGTATAATAATTAAGATAAAAAATAAAGATAAAATTAAAATATTCGATATCTCCGAAAGTATGTGCTTGTTTTTAGTCGGAAAAGTAACATATAACTCATACTCTACCTCACCGTTTGGGTTTAAAAAAAAAGGATAGCGATAACTGTCTTTTTTATTGATCGTATAATAGCCAGATTTTAATTTTGTAGCTAAACCATCTACACTATATACACCATATTTAAAATCTAATTTGATATTTCGTTTTTCTAACTCCTCTTTGATTGTTGTATTTAGCTCTCTATTTCTGACTCTTTGATGAAGAGGCTTGGTTTTTTTGTATGCCTCTAGGGCTCTATTAAAATATGGTTTCTCCATATCTTTGTATCTTTTAGTAAACGAATATCTTTTTTGATCTTCGGTACTAAAAATATTATCAACCCCTTTGATTAATCTTGTCTGAAAAAAATCTTGTTTCCCTGAGACTCTCTTTAGTATGATCGTATCATTATCTAAAAAATCAGTAGGTAATTTAAAATTTTTTTCTAAAAATGTTCCACCAAATGTAATGCGTTGTTTGGTTGTAGTATCGATTTGCTGGAAAAAATAGTTTTTAATTTGAGCATTGGTTGCTAAGCCTATATTGTCTATTAAACCGTCTATTTGTTTTTCAAATTCGGCTTCCTCTCTCTCATTTATTCTCTCAGAAACACGACTTAAAGTCTTTTGTACGTCGTTCTTAAATTGCTGCTTTTTACTTTCTATGGTATTGTTAATCCAATAAAGTTGAATTGCAATAATTCCAATCAATGAGATACTCATTAATCCAACAATGAGAACAAACATCCTTTTACCCATATTTCAAAGTTAGAACTTTAAATTAAAAAAATTAATGATTTTTTTAAAAATTAACAGTTTTATCTAAATTTTATGCATAAATTAACATTATAATTAGACTTTAATCAAATACAAAAGGTTTTTTTGTTAAAATATTGTGGATTCTTATTACTTGAAATTGAACCTTTTCTTGAGTGGAATTATAAATTATATAGTTGGATTGTAAGTGTTTTATTTTTTCTGAATATTGATTTTTAATTCTAAATTCTACAGCTGCTCTAGAACTTTGATCTCTTAGCATTGTTCTTTTTATTCTAATGTCTAAGGGTGTATAAACAGAAATAATAATATCACAATTTAAATTACTTTTACTTTCAAAAAGAATTGCATTTTCATATAGTATGTATTCTTTTTGGGCGTGAAGATTCTTAAAATACTGAAAATGTTTTCTCACCTCTGGGTGAACCAATGAGGTTAGAAGTTCTAATTTACTTTTGTCATTAAAAACTATAGACGCTATGTAAGCATTATTCAATTGATTATTTAAATATGATTTTTCTCCAAATTGCTGAATAATTTTTGATTTAATCGTCGAAGAAGAATTCATTATTTTTTTTGCTTCAAAATCAGCATTGTAGATAACAACATTTTCAAACTCGTCGAATAGGGTTGCTATGGTTGTTTTACCACTTCCTATCCCTCCTGTTAGACCAACTACCATTTTATTTCTGAATTAAAAAATCAATTTTATTTGGAACGACCTTGAAGCTTTTGATAAAACTTGGCTTCTCTATCACTTTAGGTACTAAATAATCAAGTTTATTCTCATTAGATAGCGTGAAATCACACACAACCGTAAAAGAGTTTTTATCAATTTTATTAAAATTAGAGAGACCAACTACAAAAGAAACTTTTACAGTTTTATGTAATGAAGTTAAATCGACTTCTTTGGGGAGATTAAGTACTTTAAAAGGAACTTCAAAAACACCTTCAGTAAACTTTTCTACCTTTCCTGAAATAGTGGCAAACTCTTTCCTAATTTTTAAATTCTTTGAATTTTCTGGTCGTAAAATTTTAACTTTTTCAGAGAAATCAAACTTCACATCTTCTAGCTTAAGCAACTCTAAGTCAATGTTAACTATTTTGTTTAGAGAGGTTTCTGGCCCGGATATTAAAACACTATCTGGTTGAATGACTTCGGACTCTAAGATATCGTAACCTATATGATAATTAATCTCTAAATTAGGTATTAGAGGTACTTTTTTTGAAATCAAACTCCCTAATTCTAAATAGACGGTATCCAAAACAATTTCTTGAATCTCAATTCCAGATCGAAACTGTCTTTGAATCTTATTTTTTTGATTTTTAAGTAAAAGATAATACTTAAATGTAGCCTTTTTATTCAAAACACTTGCATTAATTTCTATCCTTTGATTTGAAAATCTAGACTTTATGATATTAAACCCTGATGATTTAACGATAAAATCAATTTCATTTATGGGCTCATTTTGAAGAATTTTATCTTGAGAAAGATGCGCATATTTTACAGGAAGGGTAATCGTGGTTGTATAAACTTTTGAGAGCGTAATCAAAAACCAGATTACAACAGTTATTATTAAAAAACCAATAAAACTTTTCGATATTTTTGTAGTATTTCTCAAATTAAAAATAATATTTTATGCAATCTACACAAAAGCTTTTAAACAAAAAAAAGTGAGCAATGCCTATAAAGAACACAACTCACTCACTCGTTTAAAATTTTGTCTTTTACTTTTTAGTAGAAACGATGTATTTGTTACTCAGTTCCATTGAAATTGCAGAACGTTCAAATTTAATCTTTCCAGCACCTGTTTCTACAGATACAGTATTATCGGCAGCATTTATTTCTGCGATTTTACCATGAATTCCACTTGATGTTACAACTTTAGTTCCTTTTTTAATTTCTGCTTGAAAAGTTTTTTCTTTTTTTTGACGATTCATTTGTGGTCTTATCATAAAAAAATAAAATACAATAATGATTGCTAAAAATGGCAATGCACTCATTAAGCCTCCTGCTCCCTGTTGTAAAAAAATTAAACTATACATAATTATTTTTTTGCTTTTGGTGTTACAGAACCTTTCAATGTTAACACTTCTCTACCAGATTCTGTATTGGTCGTTAAAGTGATTGTTTTTTGCTGTCTATTTGGCTTCCCCGAAGTATTAAATTTCACTTTAACCTCTCCTGTAGCTCCTGGTTTTATTGGATTTTTTGGCCAAACAGGTACTGTACAACCACACGATGCTTGTGCATTGGTAATTACTAAATCTGTTTTACCAGAATTGGTAACTAAATAACTAGTTTCAACAATATCACCCTCATTGACGGTACCGAAATCATATTCTTTTTTATCAAAAGAAATGGATGCAGCTCCTTTTTTAATTTCTGAATCTCTCGACTTAGCATTGACTAAATTCTCTTTCTTAATCTTTGCGGTAATGTTCGTAGCATCTTTACAGCCTGTTAAAAAAGAAGCTGTAATTAAAACCACTATTAAAAATTTTGTTTTTTTCATGAATACTTTGTTTTTAACAAAAATAATAAATAAATGTTCTTGGACAATTAAGTTTACAACAAACCTCTACCAATTTTTACAATTCTCTTATTTTGAACAAAGTCTTTCGAGATTTTATCTAATACTCCATTAATAAAATAGCTGCTTTTTTCTGTAGAATAATCTTTGGATATCTCTATGTATTCGTTAATTGTAACTCTTGTTGGTATTGATGGAAAATTTATAAATTCAGCAATTGCCATTTTTATAAGAATCATATCAATGTCTGCAATTCTGTCTGTTTCCCAATTCGGTGTTTTATCTTCTATATCTTTCTCGTACTCTTTGTGTTTTAAGATTGTTTTCTTAAAAATTTCAGAAACGAAGTTTTCATCATCTGTGTCTTTATAAAGATTTCCTAAAATAAACACCTTGTCCTGTTTTTGATTGCCTAAAGTTTTTACAACCCATGTATTTACAAAAGGAATATCATCTACCCAAGAAATCATGTTGTCTTCAAAATAGTCTGCTAACTTGTCATTTGGTGCAATAATTTCTTTGAAAAAATTAACCACAAAAGCTTTGTCTACTTTATAGGATTGTTCTGCAGTATCTAGGTAATTTTTATACAGATCACTTTGCAGTAATTCCTCAAAAATAATTTTCACATATTCATCATCTAATTCCCAGTTTTTAATATTATTCAGGGAAATAAAACCATCTAAACTGACACTTTCTGAAATTGTGTTTATAATTTTATTGTCAATAAATTTTGTGTTTGGCTTTAAATCTTCTTTGGTGGCAAGAATTTTCTTTTTGGATAGCTCCATTTTTTTAGCAGCAAGTTTCTGAACCTCTACTAACAATTGTAAATTCAAGACATACAATTCATACAATTTTAAAATACTATGTTTTAAAAATTTTTCTTCTCTAATGATATCATCATTGTGAGATTGTAACATAGCGTACACAGACTGCATGACTTTAACTCGAATATGTCTTCTATTGATCATTTTCTAAAGAACTTATATAATTTACGATGCAAAAATAGTGTTATTTTACTTTTATTCTAATAACTTTTCACTTCTTTTCTAAGAATTAATTTCATATCGAATCTGTATCTTGGAGAACTATTATTTTTTATTAAAAAAAATAATTGGGTACATTAAATTAATTGTAATTTTATTTTTTTTAAAAGCAATCTCGTTTGAAGGAACTACAATATATAAATAATTACTTTTTTAAATACAAAAGACAATTATTAATCGGTATTTTAATTACCATTCTATCTAAATTTTTAACATTAAAAATTCCTCAAATTATAGGAGATTCTTTGAACGTTGTTGAAGACTATCAAAATGGAGAAATTACAAATCTAGAAGAAGTAAAACATCAATTATTTATCAATATACTACTTATCGTTGGTGTTGCTTTGTGCTCAGGTTTCTTTACTTTTTTAATGAGACAGACTATTATTGTTACCTCAAGATTGATAGAATTCGATTTAAAAAATGAGATTTACCAACAATATCAAAGATTATCATTAAACTTCTACAAGAAAAATAGGACTGGTGATCTCATGAATAGAATCTCTGAAGATGTTTCAAAAGTGAGAATGTATGTTGGGCCGGCTATTATGTACAGTATAAATATGATTGTATTATTTGCTGTTGGTTTCACACAAATGATTAGCATCGATATAAAACTAACAATGTACACGCTAATTCCCTTTCCACTGTTATCAATTTCAATATTTATTTTAAGCAAAGTTATTCATAAAAGAAGTACCATTGTTCAAGAATATTTATCGAAACTAACCACCTTTAATCAAGAATTTTTCTCTGGAATTAATGTCGTGAAATCTTATGGTATTGAAACTTCCGTAATCAAAGATTTTGATAAAATCGCAAATGAAAGTAAAGAGAAAAATATTCACCTTCAAAAAGCAAATGCACTATTTTTTCCCTTAATGATTTTATTGATCGGAATTAGTAACTTATTTGTAATTTATATTGGGGGCACACAATACATAAACGGTGAAATTCAATTCGGAACGATCATAGAATTTATGTTATATGTAAATATTCTTACTTGGCCAGTTGCAGTAGTTGGCTGGGTTACTTCAATGGTTCAACAAGCTGAAGCTTCCCAAGCGAGAATCAATGAGTTCTTAAAGGAAATTCCAGAGATACAAAACACCAACACATTTTCCTCTGAGTTAAACGGAAATGTTACTTTTAAAAATGTTACTTTTACTTATGACGATACCAACATCACAGCACTTAAAAACATAAGTTTTACTGTTAAATCCGGAGAAACTTTAGCTATCTTAGGAAAAACAGGATCTGGAAAATCAACAATTATTGAATTAATTTCAAGGTTGTACGACACAAAAATAGGAAGCGTGTTATTAGATGAGATTCCTATAAAGGAGGTGAATTTAAATGCTGTTCGCAGTCAGATAGGTTTTGTACCTCAAGATCCTTTTTTATTTTCAGAAAGTATCGAAGAAAACATTAAATTTGGGAAAGAAAGCGCAACTAAAGAAGAAATTATTTCAGCTGCTAAAAATGCTGATGTTCACGATAATATCATCAATTTTCCCAATGGATATAAAACCATTTTAGGAGAGCGAGGAGTTACTCTTTCTGGAGGGCAAAAGCAACGTATTTCAATTGCTAGAGCCATTATAAAAGAACCTAAGATTTTAATTTTTGATGATTGCCTTTCTGCTGTTGACACTGAAACAGAAGAAAAAATTCTATCAAATTTAGAAATAATTTCTAAAAACATTACTACTTTTATTGTGAGTCATCGAGTCTCATCTGCTAAAAAAGCGGATAAAATAATTGTTTTAAATGATGGAGAAATCATACAAAAGGGAACTCATAACGACTTGATACATATCGAAGGGTATTATAAAAATTTATACGAACAACAACTTTTAGAAAAAAAAATTAGTCTTTAACATTGCTACATTAAATATTTTGTTAGATTTGTTTAAGTAAAAAAATTATTTTAACTACTATTTAAGAATTATGGCAGAGAGAATTGAACAAGAAGAAATTTTTTCACAAGTATTAAGAGCAGGAAGAAGAACTTACTTTTTTGACGTAAGAGCGACAAAAGCAGATGACTATTATTTAACTGTGACGGAAAGCAAAAAGTTCACACATGACGATGGCAGCTTCCGCTACCAAAAACATAAAATATACCTGTACAAAGAAGATTTTAGTGATTTTCAAGAAATGCTAGGGAAAGCAACTGATTATATAGTAAATGAAAAAGGGAGTGAAGTAATTAGTGAGCGTCATCAAAAAGATTTTAAAAAGGAAGAAGTAAACACAACCGATGAAACAACATCTACTCAAAGTTTTACGGATGTTTCTTTCGACGATATTTAAAAAATTAAAATTTTAATTATAGAACCCATTCATAGCATACTCAATGCTTAACGTATAAAAAAACCATAAGTTGTAACTTATGGTTTTTTCTTTTTTAAAGAACTTGCTTCATGGTCTTAGTTTTGGCAATCGTTTCCTCCCATTCCTTATTTTCATTACTCTCTTTTGTAATCCCTCCACCCACAAAAATAGTAGCAATAGAATCATCAACAGTCATGCACCGTAAATTCACAAAAAGAGATGAATATTTGTTTTCAAAATTAAGCTCTCCTAAAAACCCCGTATAAAAGGTTCTTTTATACGGTTCGTTTGTATTGATAAATAGCTTAGCTTTTTCTCTAGGAAGCCCGCATACAGCCGGTGTCGGATGCAAAGCCCTTATCAACTCTTTCAGAGAAGAAAAACTATTTAAAGCACCGTCAACCCTTGTTTTTAAATGCAACAGATTTCCTGCTTTTACTGTTTCAGTTTTGTCTGTAACAAGTTTTGTTGTTAATGGTTTTAATTGATCTTCAATAAAATTAGTAACCAATTGTTGCTCTTCTAGCTCTTTATTTTTCCAAACAACTTTGTGGTCAACAAAAACTTGAGTTCCTGCTAAGGACATTGTTTCAAATTGTTGGCCAGAAATAGTTAAAAGTGTTTCAGGAGTTGCTCCAAACCACAAACCAACTTTAGGATGAAACCAAACATATACAAAAGCATTTGGATGGGTTTTTAATATTTTTTTAAATGTAATTAATAGATTAAAATGCTCAAGTACTATGTCTTCATTTCGAGATACAACTACTTTTTTCAATACCTTGTTGTTAATCTGTCCAAGGGCTTTTTCTACTAAATGAAGGTGTTGTTCTTTTTTAGCTTCATCCACATTTAAAAGCGACTCTTTCAATATAAAACGCTCCCCGATTTGAATTTTTTCGGTTATAAAATCTGCTTCTTTCATTGGAAATAAAATAGTATTCTCATCACTATTAAAAGGAGAAAATATAAATCCGCTTTCGGTAAAATCTTTGGTATAGAACAACTGATCGGTATTCATAAATAAAGAAGATACTTCTTCGCAAGAAGGCTTACGATATGCTACAAATGGCAAATTTCTTTTGTAATGCGTTTCAATTTTATTAAAAAGGAGTTCCATAGACAAAGTAAAATTATTTTTTTGTAAGCACGATGTTGGTCATTTTAGCTACGGAAATCAGGGCATCATTTTCATCTACAATACGAACTTCCCAAAGATGCGTTGTTTTTCCTTTGTGTATATTTTTTGCTATAGCATACACCACTCCATCTGTTTTACTTTTCAAGTGATTTATAGACAGCTGAATACCATTTACATACTGACTTGCACGATCTATAAAAAAATTAGAAGCGGCACTTCCTACACTCTCTGCTAATGCGGCAGTTGCTCCACCATGCAATTGACCAAGAGGTTGATGTACCTTGGTTGTAACGGGCATTTTTGCTGTTAAAAAATCATCTCCAAAGTCAACAAACTCAATATCAAGGGTTTCCATCAACGTGTTTTTACATCTTTTATTAAAAACCGCTAAAATTTCTTTTTTATCCATAGGTTATAAAACTAATGTAAAATTACACATAAAAATTTGTATTTTTGTTGTAGAAAAAGTTAAACTATTTCATGTACAAAATACGCATAATTTTAGACACAAAAGAAGATGTTATTAGAACAATTTTGTTCGATGCTGATATCAATTTAGAAAATTTACACCGAAACATCGCAAAGTCTTTTGGTTTTAAAGGACAAGAAATGGCCTCTTTTTACCGAACCGATTCTGAATGGACTCAAGGTGAAGAGATCCCCTTGTTTAACATGGAAGAGTCTGGGGAGGGAATCTCTATGGAAACTTGTATTTTAAAAGATGTTTTACCACAAGAAGATGATAAATTAATCTATGTATATGATTTTTTAAAAATGTGGACATTTTATGTAGATGTTATTGAAATTTCTGATGAAAAAAGAAACGATTTACCGCAATGTATTTTAACTGTTGGTGAAATTCCTGACGAAGCGCCAGAAAAAGAATTCGTGGCAGACAAGCTCGATGACGGATTTGGAGGTAAAGAAGACATTGATGATGAATTCACGGATTATGATAGTTTTGACTACAACGAATATTAAAAATACGCTTCCATCTTCTTGTTAATTTGTTAAATTAGATTCCATCCCGTTTCATATTTGTGAGTTTGATTGTAACAAAACCCAAACATACTCGTTTAATAATTCAGAACGATTAAAAAAAAATGCTTTGGAAACGATCTTATCTCTCAATAATCTTAGTAAAAAATTCGGACAGATTCAAGCCGTAAAAAACCTCTCTTTCAACATCAAAAAAGGAAACGTGTACGGAATTTTAGGTCCAAATGGAAGTGGTAAATCTACTACATTAGGAATCATTTTAAATGTTGTGAATAAAACTTCTGGTGAATTCACATGGTTCAATGGAAAACGAACGACACATGAAGCACTAAAAAAAGTAGGAGCAATTATTGAGCGTCCCAATTTTTACCCCTATATGACAGCTTCTCAAAACTTACGCTTGATCTGTAAAATTAAAGAGGTCTCTACAGATAAAATCAACGAAAAACTTACGGATGTAAATTTATTTGAACGGAGAAACAGCTTGTTTAAAACCTTCTCTTTAGGAATGAAACAACGTTTAGCAATTGCTTCAGCCCTTTTAAACGACCCAGAAGTATTAATCCTAGATGAACCAACCAATGGATTGGATCCACAAGGAATTCACGAAATTCGTGAGATCATTAAAAGTATTGCGGCAAAAGGAACGACCATTTTGTTAGCCTCCCACCTACTCGATGAAGTTGAAAAAGTATGTTCTCATGTAATTGTAATCAGAAAAGGTGAAAAATTATATAGTGGAAGTGTCGATGAAATGTCAGCCTCAAAAGGCTTATTCGAACTTAGTTCAGAGACTCAAAAGAGCAAATTACAATCCCTTTTAGAAGAACACGAAGGCATTGGTACTGTTAAAGAAGAAGGGGATGTTATTATTGCATATTTAACAGCGGAGATGAAAGCAAGTGAAATGAATGCCTATTTACTTGACAATGGAGTTTCAGTCTCTCATCTGGTCAAACGAAAACCAAGTTTAGAACAACAATTCTTGGAGTTAACGAACAATCAATAATCATTTAAAAAAATCATCGCGATGTTAAGACTTCTATCCATAGAATTTGATAAACTAAAATATAACAAAGCCAGTAAAACACTTTCCATTATTTACTTTGGACTGCTCATATGTATCGCATTAGTAACTACTATCAAATTTGAATTTGGAGATTTTAAATTGCATCTAGCCGATCAAGGAATTTTTAATTTTCCGTATATCTGGCATTTTAACACCTATGTGGCAGCTATTTTGAAGTTTTTCTTATTACTCGTTATTGTTTCTATGATGTCTGACGAATACAGTTACAAAACATTGAAACAAAATTTAATTGATGGGTTGAGTAAAAAAGAATTTATTCTTTCAAAATTCTACACGGTCATTGTTTTTTCGATTACTTCTACACTATTTGTTTTTCTCATCTCTCTAACTTTAGGGTTGGTGTATTCTGATTACAATGAATTTTCAATTATCGTAACAGATTTAGAATATCTAATCGCTTTTTTTATCAAACTCGTAGGGTTTTTCTCCATGGGACTTTTTTTTGGAATCTTAGTCAAAAGATCGGCCTTTGCAGTGGGTACCATGGTCGTTTGGTTTATAGGAGAAGGAATTTTTAAAGGATATTTATTTTGGGTATACAGAGCAGCCGAAAGCACCTCTAAATCTGTAGATTTTATAATGCAATTTCTCCCAGGAGAAGCAATCTCAAACCTTATTAAACAACCGTTTTCAAGACTTGGAGCTGTAAAAACCTTAGCGAACTCTATGGGAAAAACCTTTGATAAGTCCGAAGTAGAATTTGGTGCTATTTTTATTGTATTGGTTTGGACTGCTATTTTCATCTATTTATCCTATGTACTGTTAAAAAAGAGGGATTTATAATACTTTTATAGTATATTTGGGTAAAAACTAACCCTTATCAAATGAAGAAGTTCCACCTACTTTTACTCCTATTTTTTGCTTTAAAATCATTTTCTCAAAAAGAGGCCAATATTTGGTATTTTGGAGAAAAGGCTGGTTTGGATTTTAACACCAGCCCACCAACCGCATTAACTAATGGAGAAATTAATACATCTGAAGGCTGTTCATCATTTTCTGACAAAGATGGGAATTTATTGTTTTACTCCGACGGAATCAAAGTCTGGGATAAAAATCATGACATAATGAAATATGAAGATGGTTCAGATGCGAACGATTTAAAAGGAAATCCTTCAAGTACACAATCTGGTATGATTATTCCCAAGCCAGGTTCCACCTCAATTTACTATTTATTTACCGTTGGTACTGATTTTGTTCCTGCAAGAATAATTAAAAATCCTGGTTTTAACTACTATACTGTTGACATGACTAGAAATAGTGGTTTAGGTGAAATTACTGATGGCCCAGTTAATTTAGCCATAGATCCAATTACGAGCAATGATCGAAGCGATGATTGGTCAGAAAAGGTAACTGCAGTAAAAGGAAGTGATTGTAATGTTTTTTGGGTTTTATCCTTTGTTGAAGATACTTTTTACAGCTACAAGGTTACCGATACAGGAGTTGATTTTAGTAATGTTGTTGTTAGTAATGTAGGTTTCTCTACATCAGATAAAAGAGGATATTTACAAGTGTCTCCTGATGGAAAAAATATCGCATTTGCAGATTACAGAGCATCAAGAGGTATAATAAATGGTAGTTTGGTTTTATTTGATTTTGATAATACTTCTGGTAGAGTTAATCCAACTCCCAAAACTTTAATCCCTCGTAACTCAGGGGAGTCACCGTATGGCGTAGCTTTTTCTCAACAATCGAACAAACTTTACACATCATCTTATGACGGGAGCTTCAAAATATTTCAATTTGATTTAGAGAATTCAAATATCTCCCTCAGCAAAAAAGAAATTATAAAGAAACCTGGATTTAGAGGTGCATTACAATTAGCTACAGATGGAAAAATATATGCTTCGATACCTGATGAAACTGCTCTTGATGTTATAGAAAATCCATCGGCAGATGCTGAAGATATTATATATAATGAGTCTGCTATTGACCTAAACGGTAAATTCGCTACCCAGGGCTTGCCACCATTTATTGCCTCTCTTTTATTACCCATAAAAATTTCAGACAATGATACAGGACTTCAAACAAACAATACAGATTTAAAAACCTGTATTGGAAGCACCAAAGTAATCACTCCGGAAACAATAATAGGCATCAACGACTTAAATTATATTTGGTCTTTTGACAACGGAACTATAGAAGCACAAATATCTAATAGTTCAATCCAAACAAGTTTAAATTTAACTAATATTCAATTAACAAATAAAGGAACCTATAAATTAAAAATTGAAGGGAAGGATGCTTGCTCTAATCCTGTTGAATTCAATGCCTCTTTTAACTTAGAGGTTTTTGAGGCTCCGAGGGCAAAACCAATACCAGAACCAATTTATGAATGTGTCTTAGATGCCACTGTTCCAACTTTTTTTGACTTTCGAAAATCAGCAAAATTATCACTCAAGAGTAAAGAAATAATAGACGGCTTAGATGATAATATTTTTGAAGTATTGTATTTTGATGATCCTTTGAAAGCTAAGAATAACGTAGCGGGTACAAATTTACCCAATAACTATATACTAAATTCTCCAGGTTCTCAACGAATTTATGCCAGAGTTTATAACAAATTGGCCCCTAAAATCTGTCCTGCTATAACATCCTTTACTCTAACCGTAAGTGAATTACCCGTTGCTGTAGATCCAGGCCCATATCGTGCCTGTGACACTGATATTTCTGGCCCAAACTTTGGATATCACGATGCCTTTTTATTAAACACAAAAGATGAAGCCATCCTGGGAGGTCCAAGTGGTCTTGACCCAACACTTTATAACATCTCTTATCACACAACAGCTCTTGGAGCCAAAACACCTGATGTTGCAACTATAATTCCTAAAGATGTACCTTACAGAAACGTTGCTAAAAATAATCAAGAAATTTTTGTTCGATTAGAAAACAAAGCTGATCCGAAATGTTTTGATGCCTCGATATCTTTTTTTCTTATTGTTGATCCGCTCCCAAAAATAAAAAATAATCCGATAATCCTAGAGCAGTGTATCACCACCAGTGACCCCAACCCTTCGGTAAATTTAACACTCTCAGAAATCAATATCTCGGATACTCCCAACCTAACATTTGAATATTATGAAGACCCAACAGGAACCACTCTCATTACAACCCCAACATCCTATCCTGTAATTGCCAATACCTCACAATCCGTGTATGTAAAAGTAATCTCTGATCAAGGGTGTTCTAAAGACTTGGTAACTCTAACAATTAACGTGGGGCAAACACCTGACAACCCATTCAATGCGCTGCAACCTCCTGTATGTGACGATTTCTTGGATAAGGATGGAAATGATTCTGCTGCGAATTCTGATACCGATTTTATTACTAATTTTTCATTGGATATAGCCTCTATTACTAATAGCATCAATCCACCGATAAATACCAAGATCTTTTTCTATGAAAATCAAAATGATAGAACGGATGCTCTAAATGAAATTGATATTACCAAGTACAGAAACGATATCTCTAAAATTGACATCACTCCTGTACCTGAAGGAATACAGTTTCCTATTTACTACAAAATTTTGAGTACCATTAATAATGATTGTCAGGGTCTGGGGCAGTTTTATCTGCAAATAAATAGTGTTCCAATTGCAAATACTCCTGCAAATTTTGAGTTGTGTGATGAAGGTGCCGGTACAAACTCATTCGATGGAATAAATACAGGAATAAACTTAAGAGATCCAGATCGAGTTAAAACTATTTTAGGCTCGACGCAAACAGAATTGACCCATGAGGTTACTTTTCATACTTCGCAAGCAGATGCAGATGATGTAACTAGTATGGGAATTCCCAATGACACCAACTATACAAACACCCCACAAGCCGGTTGGTCTCGTGGTGATATCAGTGAGCAAACGATTTATGTGCGTGTAAAAAATCTTAATGGATGTATAAACAACCCAACTTCTTTTAAAATTATTGTCAATCCGATTCCTAGCATTTCAAATACCATTACTGCGTTTCCGGTATGTGATGTGGTAACTCCTTCTGATGGAGACCCTAGGAATAGAATTGCTCAAAATATAAATTTAACTTCTAAAAACGATGAAATTTTAGCTGGAAAACCTGATCATATAGTAAAGTACTATCTTACAAAAGATGATGCGGATGATGATAATGAAATTGTGAACCTAACTGATTTTGAAAATGACCCTCTACTAACTTCATTCCCTGCTAATTTCAACTCTGATGATCCCGCAACTCAGACCATCTTTGTAAAAGTATTTGATCTTGGAGGCAATAAATGTAGCTCTATTTTTAGCACTTTCCAATTAGTCATTTATCCTGAACCGAATATTCCTTTAAATATTTCTGACTATTCTGATTGTGATAATACAACAGACATCGATGCGGATGATGAGAATGGAATAAATGGAGATATCTCCTTGAAGAGTGTGATCCCTGAAATCCTTGCCAATTATAAACCTAGCGAATTTTCAGATTTTTCTGTTAGATTTTATACTTCTTTAACGGATGCTCAAATTGGAGACCTTGCTACTGCTATAGATCAAAATATCTTTGAAAATGATGAAAATGGACAAGAAATCTTTGTTCGTGTAGAGAACATCAAAAACACTCCTATTATTTGTGTAAATACCCGTTTATCTTTTAAAATTAATATCAAACCGCTTCCTAGTTTTTTTGTAATGGGAGAAGAAAACATTGATGATCCTCAGATTGTTTGTTTAAACAATACACCACTTATTTTAGAGGCTGAAAATCCAGATGCAATTTACGACTATCAATGGACCAACGAGGCGGGTGAAGTTTTAGGAAATGATCGAAATTTAGGGGTAGTTGCCGCAGGAAAATATACGGTAACAGCCAGTGATGTATTACCCAATGGGTGTTCTCGAAGTAGAACAATCGTTGTTAAAGAATCTAATATTGCTACCCTAGAAGAAAGTTTCATTACGATTATCGACGAAGCAACTAATATTGGTAATACGGATAATATTTCTATAAGTATCGATATAATAAGTAACAACTTAGGCCCCGGAGAGTATCAATTTGCCATTACAAATGAGGATACCGGTAAACGATATCCATTTTCTGGTTTTCAAGATGAACCGGTTTTCGAAAATCTTGAAGGAGGTATTTATACCATTACTGTAAACGACAAAAATGGATGTGCTCCTGACACAGAATTACAAATCTCTGTCATTCAATTTCCAAAGTTCTTTACACCTAATGGTGACGGAAAAAATGATACCTGGGATGTAAAGGGGGCAAATAAAATATTTTATCCAAATAGTAGCATTGATATTTTTAATAGATTTGGAAAATTAGTGGCACAAATCCCAATAGATAGCCAAGGTTGGGATGGAACCTATAATGGAACAAAATTACCCTCTGATGACTATTGGTTTCGAGTCCAACTGATCCCCGCAAATACAAGTAAAATACCTGTAAATAAAAAAGGACATTTTTCGCTGTTGAGAAGATAAAAAACCCTTTTTTAATTACAAAAAATAGGAATCCTTTTTGATCATGTAATGATCGATCATTTTTATGATTTTTTTCAAAAGAATATTTCTTAATTTAGCATAAAATAAGTATTAAACTCCTATGGACATCAACTTCAATAAAAACGAAGATTATAACAAATTACTTCTTTCAGATTTACGTAAGCGTTTTGTAAAAGTAAAACTAGGTGGTGGTCAACAACGAATTGACAAGCACCATGAAAAAGGTAAAATGACTGCTAGAGAAAGAATTGATTATCTTTTAGATACAAATTCTAAATCCATAGAAATTGGAGCTTTTGCAGGTGAAGAAATGTATAAACAACATGGAGGATGCCCTTCTGGTGGTGTGGTTGTGAAGATTGGTTATATTAAAGAGAAACAGTGTATCGTAGTTGCAAATGACGCCACCGTAAAAGCTGGTGCTTGGTTTCCTATCACAGGAAAAAAGAATTTAAGAGCACAAGAGATCTCTATAGAAAATAAAATTCCTATTATATACTTAGTAGACTCCGCAGGTGTTTATTTACCAATGCAAGATGAAATTTTCCCAGACAAAGAGCATTTTGGACGAATTTTTAGAAACAATGCCATCATGAGTAGCATGGGAATAACCCAAATTTCTGCGATTATGGGAAGTTGTGTTGCGGGAGGTGCTTACCTACCAATTATGAGTGACGAAGCATTGATTGTAGACAAAACTGCGAGTATATTTTTAGCTGGAAGCTATCTCGTAAAGGCTGCTATTGGCGAAAGCATAGACAATGAAACGTTGGGAGGAGCAACCACCCATTGTGAAATTTCAGGGGTAACAGATTACAAAGCAAAAGATGATAAAGATGCTTTAGATAAAATAAAATTTATCGTTGATAAAATTGGCGATGCTAACAAAGCCGGTTTTAGCAAAAAAGAAGCATTCCCCCCAAAAGAAAAAGAAGAAGAGATCTTTGGAATTCTTCCAAAAGAAAGAAACGCGCAATATGATATGTTGGAAATCATAAAGCGATTGGTTGACAATTCTGAATTTGAACAATACAAAGAAGGGTACGGAAAAACCATTTTAACGGGTTATGCAAGAATCGATGGTTGGGCTGTTGGTATTGTTGCCAATCAACGAAAGCTAGTAAAAACAAAGAAAGGAGAAATGCAGTTTGGTGGCGTTATTTATAACGACTCAGCAGATAAATCTACCCGTTTTATTGCAAATTGTAATCAAAAAAAGATACCTCTAGTATTCTTACAAGATGTTACTGGGTTTATGGTGGGTAGTAAATCTGAACATAGTGGAATCATAAAGGATGGAGCAAAAATGGTGAGCGCCGTAAGCAATTCTGTAGTTCCAAAATTCACCATTATCATCGGAAATTCATACGGAGCTGGAAACTATGCAATGTGTGGTAAAGCATACGATCCAAGATTAATTGCTGCATGGCCAAGTGCAGAACTCGCAGTTATGAGTGGAAACTCAGCAGCAAAAGTATTATTACAAATAGAAACGGCTTCCCTAAAAAAACAGGGAGAAAAAATAACTCAAGAAAAAGAAGCCGAGTTATTCGATGCAATTAAATCTCGATACGATGAGCAGACTTCACCCTATTATGCTGCAGCAAGAATGTGGACCGATGCGGTAATCAATCCGTTAGAAACGAGAACATGGATTTCTATGGGTATTGAAGCAGCGAATCATGCTCCTATTGGAAAACAATTTAATATGGGAATTATACAGGTATGATCATAAAAAATAAAATCTTACTCTTATTTTTAGAAATACAACCTTAACCTCAAGTAAGAGATTAAGAGATTGACAGAAATTATAAAAAAACACTTAAACGATTGCCAACGGATCGTTGAAAAATCAGAAAATAAAGAATTTAGGGTACAAGATATCCCTAAAATAGTTCAGTACTATAATTCAAATTGTAATAAAATAAAATAGAAAAAACATTAAAAATGGGAAGAGCATTCGAATTTCGAAAAGCAAGGAAAATGAAACGTTGGTCTGCGATGGCAAAAACATTTACTCGAATTGGTAAAGACATTGTGATGGCCGTAAAAGAAGGAGGGCCTAATGCTGAAACAAATGCTCGCTTGCGTGCGGTGATTCAAAATGCAAAAGCAGCCAACATGCCTAAAGACAATGTTGAGCGTGCTATTAAAAAAGCAACTGATAAAGACACAGCAAACTACAAAGAAGTACTTTTTGAAGGGTATGCACCTCATGGAGTTGCCATCCTTTTAGAAACAGCTACAGACAATAATAATAGAACAGTAGCCAATGTAAGAGCTGCATTTAATAAATGTGACGGTAATCTAGGTACCTCTGGATCTGTAGTCTTTATGTTTGATCATACCTGTAACTTCACAATTAAAAAAGAAGACATCACAATGGATATGGAAGAATTAGAATTGGAGTTAATCGATTTTGAAGTTGAAGAAGTTTTTGACGACGAAGAGGGAATCATTATTTATGCACCTTTTGAACAATTTGGAGCCATTCAGTCATTTTTTGAAGAAAACAATGCAGAAATTTTATCTTCTGGTTTTGAAAGAATCCCTACCAATACAACAAAATTAAACGAAAACCAGCAAGCAGATGTAGAAAAGTTGTTAGAAAAACTAGAGGAAGACGATGATGTGCAACACGTATATCACTCCATGGAAATGTAACTAAAAATTAGTTGCTAAGACTTATTTTAAAAAAAAGACCAAAAGAAATAAAAATCAGCAGTCCATAATATTGTTTTATCTTAACTGATCTCTTACAATTGAATTGAATTTTTCCTGCTCGGACAAAAAAGTGGTTTCAATTCCTAAAAAAGAGAGTTCTTCTATCCTGTTTTCCAAACGAACATAATCTTTTTCTGTTGTTAAAATAAGTTTTTTATTCGATTTTAACTGAGCGAACTGTTCATTAATAACCTGTATATCTTTGTTAGTAAAGTGGTGGTGATCGGGAAATTTACAATGAGAGAAATTTACTTTATTTTCATCCATAAAAGACAATAGCGAAGAAGGATTTGCAATTCCTGTAACTAATAAAACTTCATACTTTTTTAGATCCTCTATTGAAATACGGTGGCTTCCAGAGGTTTGTTGATGATAACTAATTGTTGTAAAAAAAATAGTCTTGTCAAATCTTTTAAGTTTTTTACGAATAGTGTTTTTAGAGGACGCTGTAATATTGGTAGGACATTTCGTTACTATAATAAGGTTCGCCCTTTTTACTCCTCGACTACTTTCTCTTAAATTCCCTGTTGGCAAAAGATAATCATCAGTAAATAAATCATCATATTTTGTCAATAAAAGAGACAAACTACCCCTAACTTTTCTGTGTTGATAAGCATCATCTAATAAAAAAACTTCAGGAGACACCGCTGCTATTAATCTTGATATCCCAGCGACTCTGTTGGCATCGACTGCCACAGATATTTTCTTAAATTTTTTAAAATACTGCAAAGGTTCATCACCAACATCTTCTGCCACATGACTGTCGTTCAACAATATAAAGTTTTGAGTTTTACGCCCATACCCCCTACTCAATACACTAGTTTTAAAGTCATCTTTTAATAAGCGAATTAAGTATTCAATTTGAGGTGTTTTACCTGTACCTCCAACACTTAAATTACCGACCACTATTACAGGTATTTTAAATGAGGTTTGTTTCAAAACTCCCCAGTCAAAAAACAAATTACGAAGGGTGGTTACGATATCATAAATGATTGCGAAAGGAAATAAAAGAAAGCGAACAAATTTCATCAATACGAAAATAAGTCATTTTTATGGATTGATGGATGAAAAATACTAACTTTGGGTTTCGACACAATTTTTATTTATGATCATAAAAGATATTACAGATTACTTAGAAGAATTGGCTCCGCTTAATTATGCTGAAGATTTTGACAATGTTGGGTTGTTAATCGGCAAGGACAACACCCCTGTTACTGGTGTTTTAGTAACGCTAGACACTTTAGAGAAAACAGTAGAAGAAGCAATCACTAAAAAATGTAATTTGATTGTTAGTTTTCATCCAATAATTTTTGGTGGCATAAAAAAATTGAATGGGAATTCATATGTAGAAAGAGTGGTTTTAAAGGCAATTCAAAATGACATTGCTATTTACGCCACACATACGGCATTAGACAATTCAAAAAACGGTGTATCTGCTAAGATAAGTGAAGTTCTGGGATTGAAAAACAACAAAATATTACTTCCTAAGAAAGGCATTCTAAAAAAATTAACAACTTTTATACCAGTAGAAAATGCTGAAAAACTAAGAAATGCACTTTTTAACGCTGGAGCAGGAAATATTGGTAATTATGATCGGTGCTCTTTCAATATAGATGGCGAAGGAACCTACAGAGGGAATCAAAACTCAAACCCGTCCATAGGGAAAAAAGGAGAAAACCATACGGAAAATGAAACCCAAATTTCCGTAATTTATGAAAGTAAAAATGAAACTACAATTTTAGCATCTCTTCAAAAAAATCATCCTTATGAAGAAGTATCCTATGACCTACTTACCATAGAAAATGTGCATCAAAACATTGGAATGGGTATGATTGGTGATTTACCAACAGAAATGGAAGAAAACGAATTTTTAATCTTCCTGAAGGAAAGAATGAAAACAGCTTGTATACGTCATTCTAATTTAATCAATAAAAAAATAAAAAAGGTAGCTGTACTCGGAGGGTCTGGTAGTTTTGCGATTTCTGATGCTATAAAAGCTGGAGCAGACGCTTATGTAAGTGCTGATTTCAAATATCATGAGTTTTTTAAAGCTGAAAACAAGATTATTTTGGCAGATATAGGTCATTATGAAAGCGAACAGTTTACAAAAAACCTTTTGGTTGATTATCTTACAAAAAAATTTAGTAATTTTGCAATCATTTTATCAGAAGAAAGTACAAATCCTATATATTATATATAACCATGGCAAAGAAGAAAGAAATTTCGGTTGAAGAAAAATTAAGAGCTTTATACGATTTACAATTAATAGACTCTAGAATTGATGAGATAAGAAACGTTAGAGGTGAATTGCCTTTAGAAGTTGAAGATCTAGAAGATGAAGTTGCTGGACTGAACACACGTATTTCTAACTTAAATCAAGATACTGCTAACTTAGAAACTGACATTAACAACAAGAAGTTAGCTATTGAAGAATCTAATGGGTTAATGAAAAAGTACGATGAACAGCAAAAAAAGGTAAGAAATAACCGAGAGTTTGATTCTTTATCCAAAGAAATTGAATACCAAGATTTAGAAATTCAATTGGCTGAAAAAAGAATTATTGAGTTCAAAGCAAAAATTGCTCAAAAAACAGAAGTGATTAATGCTACAAATGAAAAGTTAGAAAAACAAGAGAAACATTTAAGTCACAAAAAAGCCGAATTAGATGCCATCTTAAAAGAAACTCAAAAAGAAGAAGAGTTATTAATCCAAAAATCTAACGAATTTTCTGAAACTATCGACGCACACTTATTTGCTGCTTACACAAGAATAAGAACCAAAGTTAAAAATGGTTTAGCTGTCGTGGCTATTGAACGTGGTGCTTCTGGAGGTTCATATTTTACAATTCCACCTCAAGTTCAATTAGAAATAGCAAATAGAAAAAAAATAACTATAGATGAGCATAGTGGTCGTATTCTAGTAGACGCTACTTTAGCCGAAGAAGAAAAGGCGAAAATGGATTCACTCTTTTCTTAATTAAATATCAAATAAAAAAAACTCGAAGCTAGGCTTCGAGTTTTTTTTTATCGTTACTTTTAATAATCTAGCTTCTTTATATAACGTAACTTTTCATTCCACACCTCTAAATCATTTTTAAAAGCATGAACCCGGTTTTTAACATTTAAAACAAGTGGATTGTCATCTTTTGCATTAGAAAAGAAACCTAAATTATTTTCTAATTGCTGAATTTCTCTGACAATTTCATCTATTTTCTTCTTCACAAAAATAAGTTCAGAATTTAATTTTCGAACATCATTATCCGAATGAAACCCATCTATAGTGTACGTGAATTTCAACATACTAATCTCTTTCTTATCCAAAGATAAATCTCCAAGAGCTTTATCAATTAGTTTGCTAAACTTACCCTCTATATGTCTTGCATTCCTTGGCAATCTTCCCAAGCTTCTCCAATTATTTATCAGGTCTAAGATTTTTTCTTTTGAGGGCTCTTTTAATTCTTTTACAGTTTCTAAAAAAGCTTTCTTAGCATCTACAATTTCTTGTTGCTCTATATTTAAAGAATTTTTCTGCTGATGATATCTATCAAAATAATGATTACAAGCAGTTTTAAAACGCTTCCATACATCATCAGAGGATTTTCGAGGAACATGTCCGATTGTTTTCCAGTCTGATTGTATTTTCTTTAATGTATTGGTCGCTAATTCCCAGTCTTCACTATCTCTGAGAGATTCTGCAAGTTCAATTAATGCTATTTTCTTTTTTAGGTTCTCTTGCTGACCACTTTTTTCAAATTTATAGAACGTATTTTTGGCACTATTGAATTTCTTTGTGGCAGCTTTAAATTTTTGCCAAATAGCTTCACTTTTAGAATAAGGTAATTTTCCTGCTTTAAAATATTCTTGCCTAAATTCTTCTATCTCTTTGATACTTTTTTGCCAATCAACATGAGATTTATTAGCAGAAGTGTCATAGGCGTTAAGTTTGGCTATAATAAGTAATTTATTTTCAATAATTTCTTGATATTTAGAACGCATTTCTCTAAAATGATCATGTCTTCTGTCATGAATTTTCTTCGTAGCAGCGCTAAATTTTTGCCAAACGTCTTCTCTCATCGCTTTTGAAACAGGACCAATATCTTCTTTCCAAATTTTATGTAAATTTTGAAGTTCTTTAAATGCGATGTTAATATCGGATTCTGCTACTAACTTTTCTGCTTGTGCTACAATTTTTAATTTTTCATCTAAATTATGTTTAAAATCTAAATCTCTGAAATCATTACTTAAGTGCAATAAATCGTAAAAACGCTCTACATGATGGTGGTAGGTTTTCCAAGTATCATTATAATAATTTTTTGAGACCGCTCCAATCGTTCGCCAAGTATCTTGAATCTCTCTAAAACTCTTATACATTGTTGCTGTGTCAGCATTTTCAATTAGCTCCTTTAATTGTTCTATTACAGAAAGTCTTTTTTCTAAATTAATAGATAATTGCTTATCTAACTCGCTGTAATAAGCATCTCGTTGTTTTTTATAATCTGATAAAAGTAAATTGTATTCAGTTTTAATAGGACTCGAAAATTGAAAATCAATAGAATCACCTCCAGCTTCTAAAAAAGCAGCTTTCTTATCTGCTAATAAGGACCCAAAAGATTGATTAAAAGCCGTCTTAATAGCCTCGACCTGATTTTTTACTTTCTGGACAGGATTGTTTGAAAGTGTTTTTTTAAGTTCTTCAACCAATTCCTCCAAAGATAGTTTTGAATAATCTACAACAGGAACTGCTATTTCCTTTGGAGTCTCTTTTTCAGCGTCTGTAGCAATAGATTCTTCTATTTTCTCAATAACTTTAGTCTCCTCAGTCACTTTAGTCTCCTCAGTCACTTCAGTCTCCTCAGTCTCTTTAGTCTCCTCAGTCACTTCAGTCTCTTTAGTCTCCTCAGTCACTTCAGTCACTTCAGTCTCTTTAGTCTCTTTAGTCACTTCAGTCTCCTCAGTCTCTTTAGTCTCCTCAGTCTCCTCAGTCTCTTTAGTCTCCTCAGTCTCCTCAATCACGGTTTCTAATGATGTTATAATCTCTTCCTTTGAAACTTCACTTTCAACCTGCTGTGCTTTATTTTCCATCTTATCGACGTTTTCTTCATTATTTTCTGACATACCTACAAAGTTTAAAGTCTAACATATATACTGCTACTATATCTCGTATAAAGATACAGACAACTAACAAAACCCACAAATTATCTAGAAACTAATAAAATTACTCCTCATTCCAAATTCTCCAAGATTCTTCGGCTTGTAGTTGCAACATTTCATATCCGTTTTTAATGATCGCACCATTTGCTCTTCCTTTAGAGAGAAATTGTGTTACTTCAGGATTGTATATTAAATCGTACAATAAATGATTTTTTGTAATAAATTGATACGGAATATTGGGAGATTTTTCTACATCTGGTGTCGTTCCTACTGGTGTCGAATTTATAATAATCGAATACTTTTCAATAATCTCTTTCGTTATATCTTGATAAGATAAGATATCCAGTCCTTGTGAATTTCTTGAAACAAATTTAAATTTGATATTGTTTTTTTTCAAAGCAAAAGCAACAGCTTTTGAGGCTCCACCTGTGCCAAGAATTAGGGCATTGTTATGATGTTTCTCTAACAAAGGAAGTAATGATTTTTCAAAACCAACAACATCAGAATTATACCCCTTTAGTTGACCATTTTTTAGGAATTTAATTGTATTTACAGCACCAATTTCTTGAGCTGTTTCATCCAATAAATCTAAATATTGAAGCACCTCCTGCTTGTAAGGTATGGTAACATTAATCCCAGCTATAGACTGTGAATCTTTCTTAATTATAGATGAAAAATCCGCTATCTTTTGAAGGTCAAAATTGACATATTTGTGTTGTTGTAAATTCAATTTTTCAAACTTTTTACTGAAATATCCACGAGAGAATGAATATTCAATATTTTTTCCCAACAAACCAAAAGTTTTATTTTCTTTTTCTACCATAAAAATCTATAACTAAAATAATTCCAATACCTACAATACTATAAAAAATTGCGATCCAAGTTTCTACATTTAAAAAATTGGGCATGAAGCGTTCGTAATTTTGAACAATCTGATTTCCTTTGTTATCCATTAAAAATTGTCCATTTTCTATTGCATAAATTGTTTTTTTCCATGGCCAAACAACCCCCAAGGAACCGATTATAAAACCGATTATTACGGCATTTACAATTTGGTACCATCTTTTTAAAACATAGGCTAAAAGATGAGAGAAAGAAATCAAACCTACAACTGACCCCAGGGTAAAGACAGTAATTATTTTTAAATATCTTATTTTAATTGGATCTGATAAAACTTCAAAATCACCTATTAGAAGACTCGTAATTATGTGTAATAAAACATTTACGGAGTCTACCAGTAACAACACATAATTACCTAACAAAATTAAAATAAAAGACCCTGATAATCCAGGAAGTGTCATCCCTGATACACCAATAATTCCACAAATAAAAACAAACCAAAGATTGTCATTTTCTTTTGCTGGCGATAAAAAACTTATTGCCAACCCAATTACAACACCCACAATCAATGAAATACTATTTTTAAAATCCCAGTCAACAAAATCTTTGGCTAAGTAATAAATTGAACCAATAATCATCCCAAAAAAACAACTCCAAACAGGGCGTTCATAGTATGCCAATAAATAATCTAAAACTATGGAAATCGTAAAATAACTAAAAATACTTCCTCCCATTATCAAAAGGAGAAATTGACCGTTTACATGCTGATAAAATTCTCTAAAACGACCCTTAAACAGGAGTTGAAGGGCTTTAAGGTTGATTTTTTTAAACGAGAATATTAACTCTTCATAAAAACCAAAAACGAAAGAAACAGTTCCTCCAGAAACACCGGGAACTTTATTAGCAGCTCCCATGATGAGCCCTTTAAAAAAAAGGGTTCCCTGTTGTAAAAAAGACCTTTCTTGTTTCATCTATTTTTTGAGTTGTGCCACCCTTTCCATCCCTATGATAAGGAGAAAACCGATAATTGCGAGCACAATTGACATGATTAATTGCGGATCTCCATTAAAAGAAAAAGGAGAAATACTTTGTTCTAATAGAGGCTTGGTTTCTCCATGACTATTCAAATAAGTTGAAATGGTCGTTTTCCATGGCCAAACTTTATTTAAGGAACCGAGCATAAGCCCCGTTAATACGACTAGCATTTGATTCTTATACTTTTTAAAAAGCCATTTTAATAACCTAGAAAATAAGAGTAAGCCTAAAATTACACCAATTCCAATTGCTGAAATTATTGTAACATCTCTATGGGTAATCGCTGTCATTACAATAGGGTAAACTCCCATTAGTAGTAGAATATAGGATCCGGAAATACCGGGTAAAATCATTGCACAAGAAGCAATTGCACCTGCGAAAACCAAAAATAAGTAATTGATTTCTGTTAAAGTTGTAGAAGAAGCAATGGTAATTATGTACCCAAATGCAACTCCAAACATCGCTAAAAAAAGAAATTTATAATTCCAATTCTCTACTTGTTTTCCGATAAAAATAATACTAGCCACTACCAAACCAAAAAAGAAAGACCATAACAAAACAGGTTCATTCTCTAAAAGATATTTAATCGTTTTTGCCAAAGAAACAATACTCATAAAAATCCCTAGAAAAAGAGAGGCCAAAAAAGCACCGTTGAGTTGTTTCCAAGCAACTTTAAAACCTTCTTTTTTCAGGGTTTTAAGTAAGCCAAAATTGACATTGCTAATAGAGGTTAATAATTCTTCGTAAATACCAGAAATAAAAGCTATGGTACCCCCTGAGACTCCTGGAACAACATCTGCGGCACCCATGCCCATTCCTTTCAAACCTATAATAATATAATCTCTTGTACTTCTACTCATTTTAAATCACTTTCTAAACTAAAACGAAGATAATAGAAATTTAGACACTATTAAATGATCCGAATTTGATTTTTTTAAAAATCGTATTCTTCAATATATTGTTTGAATATAACGATTTGTAATACAGCTTACAAATTTTACAAATTATAGTAAAAAAAAGAACCCTAGCTAAACAATTTGTTCTCTTTAATGTCTCAATACAACTGATGTCTAGACTTCTGTATAAGTTCGAAGAGCAAACCTGAAGGTATATTAATCGTATTGCTTCATTTCGCTATCGTAAAAAGCACCTGCTTTATCCATAAGAACTGCTAATTCTGTCGCGATATCTTCTTCATTTTCTCCTGTTAAATCTTCAAACCATTCTATTTCATCATCTTTTAAATTAATGATAAAACGTGGAAATTCTGTGTGTAGAACAAAAATATCTTCTGGAAAATTACTGTTATCGGCTAATAAAAATTTAGGTAAGTTCATGTTTTTGCTTAATGAGTTTTAAAGTTAACGAATTAAATCTAATAAATAATAAAATGGAAGCTGTAGTTAATCCTGCGAGTAAGCCCATCCAAATACCAAAACTACCATAAGCTTCCTCTTTACCTAAGAAATAAGAAATCGGAAAACCAACGATCCAATAAGATATAAAGGTAATGATTGTAGGAGTTTTCACATCTTGTAAACCACGTAAAGCTCCTAGTATGATGACTTGAATACTATCTGAAATTTGAAAAAATGCTGCAACTAATAATAATTTTGATGCGATAAAAACCACCTCTGTATTGTCTGCATAGTTAACACTATCATTGAGATCGACATACATATTAGGCAAACTCTTATGAAAAATAAAAAATATAACTGCAAATAGACTCGCAAATAGAGTACCTAATAAAAAAATGGAAAACGTAATTCTTCTTAATTCTTTGAAGTTGTGCAAGCCTTTTTGATTTCCAACTCTAATCATGGCAGCAACACTTAAACCCATCGCAACCATAAAAGTCATCGTAGACAAATTTAATGCAATTTGATTGGCCGCTTGAGGATTTTTACCCAACAAACCACTTAACCAAATTGCTGACGTAAAAATACCCACCTCAAAAAACATTTGCATGGCAGTAAGCGCTCCTAAATTGATGATTTTTTTGACCATCAAAAAATCTAAAATAAAGACTTTTAAATTTTTCACAATTTTTGCTGACCGTTCTTTATACCTTAACAAAAGCCATAAATATACCACCATTACAATACGGGAAGCTAAGGTTCCATATGCGGCTCCAACTATGCCCATTATTGGAAATCCAAACTTACCAAAAATGAGAACATAATTTAAAATGATATTGATAACATTCGCGATCAAGGTTGCATACATGGGATATCTTGTCATAGACATTCCGTCGCTAAATTGTTTAATTGCTTGAAAAATAACCAAAGGAATTAATGAAAAAGCTACCAAATCTAAATAAGGTATTGCCAGTGCTACAACCTGCTCCGGCTGATTCATTAAATACATTATGGGTTTTAAGAAATAAATTCCAAAAAACAAAGCAACCCCTAGTGTTGTGCATAAAAACAAACCACTTTTATAAGTCGATCTCGCTTGCTGTAAATTATCTGAGGAATCTGCTTCGGCTATCAAAGGAGTAATTGCCGTTGAAAAACCGATTCCAATCGACATTGCAACAAACATAAAACTATTTCCTAAGGAAACTGCCGCTAACTCTGCAGTTCCTAATTGCCCTACCATAATATTATCTATAAAGCTCACAAAAGTGTGCCCTAACATACCTAACATTACAGGTGCTGCTAACTTCCAATTGTATTTAAATTCTGAAGTATATTTAGAAATATTCAAGGTGATTGTTCTTTTTTTCGATGGCGAAGATACGTATTAATACAAGATGATTGATCGGTAGAAGTTATCCCTTTCTAATAAAGTTTTTTGAATAAAAATAGTTACTTTTGAAACTGATAAAAAAATATGACAGAAATTACATTAAAAGGAAACACCATACACACTTCAGGAAGTTTACCAAAAAAAGGAACGAAAGCTATTGATTTTATATTAATAGGTTCTGATTTATCTCAGAAAACTTTGACAGACTATGCCGGTAAAAAAATAATTTTAAATATTTTCCCAAGTATCGATACAGGAACTTGTGCTACCTCAGTGAGGGAATTCAATCAAAAGGCAGGAAATTTAGAAAACACAGTCGTTTTGTGTATTTCTAGAGATTTACCTTTTGCTCAAGCTCGTTTTTGTGGAGCAGAAGGCATTAAAAACGTTACGATGTTATCCGATTTTACCGAGGGAAATTTTGGAAAAGCTTATGGATTAGAAATTGTTAACGGTCCTCTAGCACACTTACTTTCTAGAGCGATTGTAGTTATAGACGAAAATGGAAATATAGCACATACTGAACAAGTTTCAGAAATTGCCAATGAACCAAATTATAAAAATGCTTTAAAAGAACTATAATCTATGAAAAATCCAAAAGACAGTTTTTTTAGGGGAAGACTTCGTAGTTTCAAATTTGCCTTAAAAGGAATGTGGCTTTTAATAACTACTGAAGACAGTATTAAAGCGCAACTTATTGTTGCTGCAATCATAACTGCTTTCGGGTTTTATTTTAATATTTCTAACATAGAATGGATGTTTCAGTTTTTTACTATTGGCCTAGTTTTAGTAGCAGAAGCTCTAAATACTGCGGTCGAAAAAATTGCTGATTTTGTGCATCCAGATTATCACGAAAAAATAGGTTTTATAAAAGACATCGCTGCGGGTGCCTCAAGTTTTGCCGCATTTACTTCACTAATTATTGCTGGCTTCATATACATTTCTAAAATAAGTTTATTATTTTAGACAAAAACTCAAAGTTACCACCTAATCGAATAAAAATCATTAATGGCTAAAAGGACGCAAAGCACAAAAACAACCATAGGTTCCTCAGATAGAAAAATGACAATTGTTGCTTTTTTAAAAACAAGGCAAACACAAACGATCATTGGAATCTTTTTAATTTCGTTTGCGGCTTTTCTTTGCATCGCTTTTATTTCTTTCTTCTTTCATTGGCAAGAAGACCAAAGTACCTTAACAAAATTGGTAGATAGAAGTGTAAAAAGCTACAACCTTTTGGGTAAAATTGGCGCCTACTTAAGTCACTTTCTAATTTACAAAAGCTTTGGAGTTGGAGCATTTATCATTGCTTATCAACTTTGTCTAACGGGAGTTAAAATTCTTCTTAAAAAGAAATTATCCACCATAATTATCGCTTGGAATTGGAGTCTTTTTATCATGTTATGGCTTAGTGTTTCTTTGGGATTCATGTACCAAAGCTACGCACCTCTTTCAGGAATTATTGGTTATGAAATTAATGATTATTTACAGAGTTTCATTGGAAAAACAGGTTTGATCATTCTATTGAGCTTTCTTCTTACAGCCTATATAATTTTAAGATACAAAGTGACCTTTGACACCCTTTTAGACAAGATAAAAAGAGAAGGAAAAAAAGTAGCTGTTTTTGACACAAATGAACATTCAGATACTCAGGTGGTCAAAACTGACAACGAAATTTCAGAAACAATTCCCTTAAAAACCAATCCGAAAGAAAAATCAGGAGTTGAGCTATCTTTGGAAAATTTACAGCCTACAATTTCTAAACATTCTGATGTACTTCCAAAAAAACACGAAACAAGTGTAAATATTGAAAACGAATTAGAACCCATATTAAAAACTGATATTGTTACAGAAAAAGAAGTAGAAATTAATGTCGCTGAAACCAAAGAAGAAGAACACTCTTTAGAAAATTTATCCAATCAGTTAGTAAAAGACTTTGGAGAATTTGATCCAACCTTAGAATTAGGAAATTTTAAATTTCCAACATTCAACCTCTTAAAACAATACAATGAATCTATTTCTGTTGATCCGGAAGAATTAGAAGCCAATAAAGATAAAATTGTAGAAACCCTTAAAAACTACAAAATTGGAATTGCTGAAATAAAAGCAACAGTTGGACCCACAATCACATTGTATGAAATTGTACCAGATGCTGGAATCCGAATTTCTAAAATTAAAAATCTAGAGGACGATATTGCCCTTTCATTGTCTGCTCTAGGAATTAGAATCATTGCTCCTATTCCAGGAAAAGGAACTATTGGAATTGAAGTACCGAATAAAAAATCAACAATTGTTTCCATGCATTCAGTTATTTCTTCTAAGAAATTCCAAGAATCTACCATGGAGTTGCCAATTGCATTAGGAAAAACAATTTCTAATGAAACCTTTGTTGTCGATTTAGCTAAAATGCCTCACCTTTTAATGGCAGGTGCAACAGGACAAGGAAAATCTGTTGGTTTAAATGCGGTATTAACATCTCTCTTATACAAAAAACATCCTGCTGAAGTGAAATTTATTTTAGTAGACCCTAAAAAAGTTGAACTTACTTTATTTAATAAAATTGAGCGTCACTATTTGGCAAAACTTCCAGATGTAGAAGAGGCGATAATTACAGATACTACAAAAGTTGTGCACACATTAAATTCGCTTTGTATTGAAATGGATAACCGATATGATTTGCTAAAATCTGCAATGGTAAGAAATATCAAAGAATACAATGCAAAATTTAAACAACGTAAATTAAACCCAAATGATGGTCATCAATTCTTACCATATATTGTTTTAGTGATTGATGAATTTGCGGATTTAATAATGACTGCGGGCAAAGAAGTAGAGACACCAATTGCACGTCTAGCTCAGCTAGCTAGAGCCATTGGAATTCATCTAATTGTTGCCACTCAAAGACCCTCTGTAAATGTAATTACAGGGATTATCAAAGCAAACTTTCCTGCAAGGATTGCGTTTAGAGTTACCTCAAAAATAGATTCTAGAACAATTTTAGATGCGGGTGGTGCAGATCAATTAATTGGTCGTGGAGATTTACTCTACACAGCAGGTAACGAAATCAACAGAATACAATGTGCATTTGTAGACACTCCAGAAGTAGAGAAAATAACCGATTTTATCGGTTCTCAAAAGGCATACTTAGAAGCTTATCAATTACCTGAATACATCGATGACGAAAGTGGTACAAGTATTGATATCGATATTTCTGATAGAGATAAACTCTTTAAAGAAGCTGCAGAAGTAATCGTAACGGCTCAACAAGGGTCCGCTTCTCTTTTACAAAGAAAGTTAAAGTTAGGGTACAATAGAGCGGGTAGATTGATAGACCAACTTGAGGCAGCTGGAATTGTAGGTGGGTTTGAAGGAAGTAAAGCGAGACAGGTTTTAGTTGCTGACTTTATTGCACTAGAACAATTATTAGAAAACGAAAAGAATTCATAGAAATGAACAAAACAACAGTTTTATTACTACACTTATTGATCACTAGCATTGCTTTTTCGCAAAATTCAGAAAAGGCAATACTCCTTTTAGACAAAGTCTCCACCAAAATGGAAGCATACCAAAACATGTCTATTCAATTTAATGAAACACTGAGTAACGAAGATGCAGGGATAAGAGAAGAAGATGAACTACCTATGAAGGGTCAAATCTCTTTACAAGGTGAAAAATACAACTTAAACTATCTAGGAAATACATTCATTTATGATGGAAAAAAACTATATGTAATTAACAACGATGAAAAAGAAGTTACCATTACAGAAGGAGATATGAATGGAGAGGATGGTTTTATTTATCCCTCCAAACTTTTAACCTTTTACAGAGAAGGGTATAACCTTCAAATGGGGGATTTAAAGAATATAAAAGGCAGAAAGATTCAATTCGTCATCTTAACTCCAATGGATAGTGATTCTGATATTGTAAAAATAGCCTTTGCAGTAGATCTTAAAACGTTACATCTCTATAAACTAATCCAGACAGGATCGAATGGATCGATAACTTCATTTACGATTACAGAATTTAAAAGCAATCAAACATTGTCTAACGACTTTTTTTCTTTTAACAAAGAAAAATACCAGAAGCTAAAATATAGCATAGACTAATATTTTTCAATTAACAGAAATTTAGTAGCATCTTTGATCTTAAGAAACTACTTTTGCAAAAGATGAAAATTTTAGATAAATACATCCTAAAAACATTTTTAGTTCCATTTGTAGCTACCTTTTTGATAGTGCTCTTTGTTTTGGTAATGCAAGTCCTATGGCAAACTTTCGAAAACATTGCTGGCAAAGGGATTAGTTTGGTGTTCATTTTTAAATTCTTGTACTATACAACTTTAATAATCACTCCCCAAGCGTTGCCAATTGGAGTGCTATTATCATCCATTATGGCTCTTGGTAATTTGGGAGAAAATTACGAATTTGCTGCAGCAAAATCTGCAGGAATTTCTTTACAACGACTTGTCAGACCTTTATTTTTTTTAACAATTATTTTAAGTGGAATCAACTTTTTATTTTTAAATAACATTTACCCTTATGCGGTATTAAAACAGAAAAATTTATATCTAAATATTAAAAAGAAAAAACCTGCAATGGCATTAGTTCCAGGAAGTTTCAATAGTGATATTCCTGGGTTTCAAATTAAGTTTGATGAAAAATATGGTGAAGAAGAAAACTTATTAAAAAAAGTTTTAATTTATGATTTAACAGGTGGTAAGGGAAACCAAAAAGTAATCACTGCAGAAAAAGGCAAAATTGTTTCCGAAGAAGGAAGTCGATACATGACCCTCATTTTGTATAATGGTTACTACTATGAAGAACATGTGAAGTCTGCAAGGACTTCTCTTAAGAAGAAGAAGATGGCAGCCTCCAATGCTGCTTTTAAAGAGTATGAATTTAACATAGACATTTCGTCTGTTTCTGGGGATGATGATTTAAATAAAACAAATCATACCAAAAATTTTATGATGTTAAGTTTGCAGCAATTAGGAGATACCATCCCCAATTTAAAAGCCAGTTATGATGAAACACTTCTTATCAAATCTAAAAACATTTATGCGGCAACTGCAGCAAAAAACTTATATGCATTTCCTGATTCCCTAAAAACCAATAACATAAATAGAAAGATTACAGAAAACTTTGATTTAAAGGGTCAAATTAATATTGTAAACAGCGCCTCATCAAAAACATCAAGGGTTTTAAGCTCCTTGAAAAATAATGCAAGCTCAATTAAGTGGAAAAGGAAGACTCTTAATTTTTTTGATACAGAATATTATAATAGAATTGCCTTTTCGTTATCCTGTTTGATTCTGTTTTTTATTGGAGCTCCTTTGGGGTCTATTATAAGAAAAGGTGGTTTTGGCTTGCCCATGATTTTAGCCATTGCTATTTATGTAACCTATTTTTTTAGCAATACATTTGGTAAAAATCTAGCGGAAGAAAGTTCTATTTCAGCATTTTTAGGTTCCTGGGTCGCAGCGTTTATTATGGTTCCCTTAGGCATCTTATTAACTAGGAGAGCAACCAAAGACAAAGGATTATTTAATATTGATATAATTACCCAACCCCTACTTAATTTTTTTCAAAAATTATTTTCAAAAAAAGCAACTTAACAAATATGACAGTTCAGAATATTAAAAATACGACTCAATTAAATTCAATTCCTGAAGCTATTGAAGACATAAGAAATGGAAAAATTATTATTGTTGTAGATGATGAAAACAGAGAAAATGAAGGCGATTTTTTAGCTGCTGCTGAAATGGCGACCCCAGAGATGATCAATTTCATGGCAACCCATGGTAGAGGGTTAATTTGTGCTCCCTTAACTGAAAGTCGTTGCAAAGAATTAGATTTGGGAATGATGGTAAACAACAACACAGATCCTATGGAAACCGCTTTTACAGTTTCTATTGATCTTCGTGGAAAAGGAGTTACAACTGGTATCTCTGCTTCTGATAGAGCCATAACTATTAAAGCTTTAATTGACGAAAAAACAAAACCTTTTGACTTAGCAAGACCTGGCCATATCTTTCCTCTAAAGGCGAAAGAAGGAGGTGTTTTGAGAAGAACCGGACATACTGAAGCAGCGATCGATTTTGCTCGTTTAGCAGGTTTGCAACCTGCGGGTGTAATTGTAGAAATCATGAATGAAGATGGAACCATGGCTCGATTGCCCCAACTACTCGAAGTCGCCAAAAAATTTGATATTAAAATTGTTTCTATTGAAGATTTGGTTGCTTATAGAATGGAGCATGACTCATTAATTGAAATAAAGGAAGACTTTAATATCAAAACTAGATTTGGAGAATTTAGACTAAAAGCATACCAACAAACAAATAATAGTCAAGTTCATATTGCTCTAACAAAGGG
>Ga0209716_1000479_pt1 | contig 37763 bp, 31 predicted proteins | sample COGITO_mtgs_1205_FD_184811 | JGI IMG/M metagenome (GOLD analysis project Ga0209716, IMG submission 184811) | Pelagic marine microbial communities from North Sea - COGITO_mtgs_120531 (SPAdes) (version 2) | ecosystem: Environmental > Aquatic > Marine > Epipelagic ...
CTCATCATAATCGAATCTTATTTCCTTTTTAGGTAGAGCTGTTTCTTGTTTAAAATATTGAATGGATTTTAAAAACCCTTTGTCGTTGTATTTGTAATTTTCAAACTTTACTTTATTAGATATTAATAGTTTAGTCTGTATTTGAGCTAAATAATTTAAGTGATTGTAATAATAGGTTTGTTCTTGATAAGGTCTTTTATTGCTATTTAAAGTAGTAATAATTAAAATTGAATCGTTTTCTTCATATAAATAACTTTCTTCAAAAATTACAACTCGTTGATCTAAATTAAAATTCATTTTACTATTCGATGCATTTTTTTCTCTAGAATAAATTTGATTATATAGTTTTCCTTCATTATTATAATTTTTTGTGTAGGAGTAAAAACCATAAGGATCACTCATCCTGATAATAATGTTTTTATTTTCTTGATTATATTCATAAAAAGTAAAAGAAGTATCCTCAACACTATTTGAGCTTGTAGTTAAATAGTGAATGGTTAAATTCCCATTTTGATCAAATATATAAGCATCTTTTTTTGAAGTATTTCTTATAGATCCTAACTCTTTTTTAGAGGAAATTGTCCCAATAATTGATTTTAATTTTAGTGACCTTACATATTTTTCATTAAAAAATGGAGTCTCAGTTAAAGCGTGTCCATATTCATTATTTATCATTTGACAAGCATATTGATTCACTAAAAAACAAAATAATAATACTAAGACTCTGTTCATTTTTATTTAAGTTAGTTATTATAGTTCTTGACTTGCTCTTGTAGATCTTTTAAAAGTTGTCTTTTAAGAGTTAAAGGGGAAATTATTTTACAGTCTTTTCCAAAGCCCAAAAGAATCATTTTAAGTTCATAGGTTATTAATAAATAATAAGAGAATATGTGGACACCATCAGTCTTAATTTCTTTAATGTTTTGAGAGTGGTGAATAGGTTGCGATTCTAAATATTTAGACAAAATTGGGTTTGCTTCAATGATAATTTCATTTGGAAGTTCATTGTAAACTGTAATCCCAATGGAATGCTTAAAATAATTATCAGGGGAAAATCCAGCATCAATAGTATATTTTTGCTCGAGAACAATTGGATCATAAATCCTGTCAAGACCAAAAGTTATTACCTTAGATCTAAGCTCACTTTTCCCAGTTAAATACCACCTGTTCCTATATTCTTTTAATAAATATGGATGAACTCTTCTAATTGATTTCTCTTCTTTAGAATAATTAAAATAGCTAAACTGAACAACTTTTTTATTTTTAATAGCATCCAACAAAAGCTCTAAATTCTCATTTCCTCTGACGGTTGGTAGGCTTTCAAACTGGATTAATTGCTCTTCATTTTTTAAGTTACTTTTAGTGGAGCTAATCGCTCTGTCTAAAATTTTTTGAATTGCAAATTCATACTGGCTAAAAAGAGTTGTGTTTTTAAATTGATGAAGTATCGTCGAGGCTGCTTTTATGGCATTAATATCTTTTTGTGTTAATGGGACATCATCCATAGAGAAATTCTTATCTAAATAGAGATAACCTCTTTCTTTTTTACTGTAGGCTATAGGAGCATCGTGCTCCATACGCATTGCAAATAAATCTTTTTCAATGGTAGAGTCGCAAATGTGAGTTCCATCGCTACTTCCAAATATTTCATCTTCACAAAATTGTCTTAAATCTCTTTTACTTGGAAAAGGATTATATTCGTTTCGAATAGCTCTATCTATAATTCTATATCTTAATAATGCGTTTTTTATTGCTGGCATAATTGATTAAAATTGGAAATAAATGAATGGTTGTAAGCTTGTTGATGCTACCTGATACATGAAAAATATTGCAGTAAAGCAAACTAATAACTGCACAAAAACAGGGGAGGTAGAAAACTTTTCTCTGTACCAAAACTTAAATTTTTCAGGAATAAAGTGTATTAAAAAACCAATAATTATCACCAGAAAAACATTGCTATAAACTGCAAGAACATCTCCTATTAAATCCCATTGGAAGTTGAAAAATAATTGATTCAAAATTTCATTAGCAGTAAACCATTCTGAAATTATATTGTGTCCTTGATCAATTTCATCCCATGAATTAATGGACCCACTTCTAAACCAAATCCTTGTGAATGTCACAAAATTAAAAGTGATAATAATTCCCCAAATTTTATTCCACCATTTAGATTTGTTTTTCCAAGGGCTTATTTTTTTCCATTGCTTATAAACAACAATTCCTAACCCATTCAAGGCTCCCCAAAGAACAAAATTCCAACTTGCTCCATGCCACAAACCACCAATTAGCATTGTGAGCATAATATTTATATTTGTTAGATACCATTTATTAAATTTTGGAAATAGCTCTCCTATCAATAAAGTGGAAAATATAACAGAAAGTATTCCGAAAAGAAGTGCTAATGACCCGCTTATTAAATAAATGAAAATAACAATTAGTGATAATGAAACATAACTGAAAATTGATCCTCCTCTGTTCCCTCCCATTGGAATATATAGATAATCTTTAAGCCAAGAAGACAAAGATATATGCCATCTTTTCCAAAACTCCCCGCAATTATCAGCTTTATAGGGGGAATTAAAGTTCTTAGGAAGTCTAAAACCTAAAATTAAAGCTACTCCAATTGCTATATCTGTATATCCTGAAAAATCAGCATAAACTTGTAAGGAATATCCATATAATGACATTAGATTTTCAAATCCTGAAAACATTCCGGGATTATCGAAAACTCTGTCAACAAAATTTACTGCAATATAATCTGCAAGTAAAAACTTTTTCAGAAGTCCGTTAATAATCCAAAATAATGCAAGTCCAAAATCTTTTCTGGATACATCATAGGGTTTGTAAATTTGAGGTATAAATTCCGAAGCTCTTACAATTGGTCCAGCAACTAATTGTGGGAAAAAAGAAACATAAAATCCAAAATCAAAAATGTTTTTTACAGGCTTTAATTTTTTTCTGAAAATGTCTATCGAATAAGACATCGTTTGAAAAGTATAAAATGAAATTCCTATAGGCAAAAGTATCTGATCTACTCTAAAACTAGAACCCGCAATTTGATTTGTCAATAGTGCAAAATGATTGATTGGGTGCCATTGTGATCCAATAATAGAATTAAAAGATTCAGCAAAAAAATATGCATATTTAAAATATACTAAAATAAGAAGGTTAATAGAAATACTTAATGCTAAATATATTTTTGCATTTCCTTCCTTTTTCGAATTATGAATTCCTTTCCCAATAAAAAAGTCTATAATAGTTGAGAACAGTAAAATAGAAAAGAAAAAACCACTTGTTTTAAAATAAAAATAAAGGCTCACAATAAATAGAAAAATACTTCTAAGCTTTATTTTTTTATACAAAAAACTATAACCAATAAGTACCAATAAGAAGAATATCCAAAAAGGATATTCTGTAAATATCATAGGATGCTCTAGATGATTTGTAAATGGCGATAAAAGCCATTCAAAAAACTTATTTAAAGAAAACCTATCCACGCTTATTTGTATGGTTTTTATATGATTTTATAATTGCTTCAAATAACAAGTCTGCCATTAAATTATATCCCTTATAATTTAAATGTATTAAATCTTCTTTTGCCAATCTATAGGTTTCCCATTTTTTAATAGAGTTTAATCCTCCCATAATTTCAAACATATCCCACACTGCAAATGATTTGTTTTTAGTGAGTTCAAACATTACTTCTCTTGCTTGAAAAACTCTTTTATTTGGATATTCTTTTTTATAATAGCTGTCATTGTTGGTAGTAAATAAAATTGCTGTATTTGGGTTCACTTTTTGTACTATCTGAATTAATGAATCATAATTTTTAAAATAAAAGTCTTTTGAAAACCCTTCTTCATAGGCGTCGTTAATCCCAATTGAGAATATAACCAAATCTGGGATTATTAAACTTAATTGTTTTTCTAAAAATTCACACCTTAAATAGCTTGGGACACTTGCTCCATTTACTCCAATAGAATGATAAGATATTCCATTTTTATTATTGTCTAAACGAAACCCAAAAAAATAAAATTTTGATTCTAGGTTCTCTTTTTTCTTAATTAAAAAACTCAATGAATCAACTGGAGAAGAAAATTTATACTTTATATATCCATTAAATTTTTTTGTTTTTATTTTAATACTAGAATCTAGAATTGTTCTGATTTCATAATTCGTAATAGAATCTTCAAAGAATAAATCAATCTCTTGAAATGAATTGTAGCTATTCTTAGGATTATTATACCAAATATTAATTATTGAAGAATCATCTAAGAGTTCTGCCCTTGCCCCAGTTAATCCAAAAGGTCCTCGATGGTAGTTTACTGAATTTCTGAATCCCTCCCATTTACCTGAATGAGATGTTTTTATAACATGAGAACTATTGGAATTTATTAAACTGAATGGGAAAAAAAAACCTCTACCAGCATTATTATAAGGAAGAGAATGCTGAAAATTTTCCCTCATTCTATTAGACCAGATATCGGCTTGAATATGCGAACCTCCAAAGTGGACAATATTTATATTCTTATCCCCATCTTTATACTGCTTATCCAGCTTTTCAAAAAACCTATTCCATGTTTTATGCCCATAAATCTGTAAATTATTTAACTCTTGATTAATAAACGGGTATTTATTATAATTGATAGGGTAAAACTGTCCAAAAGCATTAAAAAAGTTAAAAAACAAAAAACAAAATATAAAGATCATATTCCTAATCATCTTTATGAGTTTGATAGTTTTTGTAGTCAATCATAAAGTCTTCAATAAAATAATCTGCAATTTTTCTTGCTCCAGCATTTGTAAAATGAATATAGTCCCTAGCAGCTAGGGATGGTTTTTCTTTTACCCATTTTTGAATGGAATTTTCACCCCCCATATTTAAATACATATCCCAAAAACAAGAATTGGTTTCAAAAGCTGCTTTTTTAAGGGCCTTAATTACATCTTCTAGTAAAGGATAAGTAATAAGTTTTGTTTTTTGTTTTTTTGCCATATCAGCAGGTCCAATAATCAATACTAGTGCATTTGGATTTATTCTTTTTAATTTTAAAATTTGTTTTTTAAAGTAGTTTCCATATTTAACAGCTCTTTCTTTAGACTTTATATAAGGAATAGTATTTCCTCCAAATTCCAAAATAAATAAATCTGGTGAAAGCAATTTTTGCATTTGACTTAATGAGGTGTAATTAACTTTAGAAAATTCTGTTCCTGAAGCGCCTCTAAGTGGAATATTATCTATAATAACTCCATTTTCTCCTTCTAAAGAAACCCCAAATATCTCAGGACTTTTATTAGAAGAAAACTGTAATTTCATTGATTTTGGAGTTTCACTAAAGTCTAATCTTTTTAAGGTGATTTCATTGGTCTTTGACAAAGTATCAATGTGAAAAACAGAATCATTCAAAAGTAGTCTAAATGTGACTTTTTCTTTCGCAGAATAGTATAGTTTGAGTTTTTTATAATTTCTGCATAATTTATAAGATTTATTGGGTATATTAATAGTTATATCTGCATTGAAAAGAGAGTTTGAATCACTTAAAAGAGTATCAAATTTTATTTTACAAAAAGAAAATAAAGCTCCATAGTTTTTGTGGTTAATCGTTTTGTCAATGTACGGGCCAAATCCAGTTTTTCTAACCCAATTTTTAGAAACTGTATTATTTAAACTGATTTTTTTAGTAGCTGGAATAACCGGGAATAACCCTGCCCCATTACCTCCGAATTCTCTTTGAAGTCTTTGTCTTAGCCTGCCTGAAATTCTATCCCCCTCAATTTGAGAGTCTCCATAATGCATTATTCTAACTTTCTTATTTTTAGCATTTTCTAATTTTTTAAAGAATGGATAAAGAGTACTTAGATCATTATTTGGATACTGTATGCGTTTTGAATAATAAGTTACAGAATCTTTAAATCTTTTTTCCTGGATATGGATTAGCTTGATTAAACTGTCTTGAATTTTTTTTTCAACCTTATTAATAGAATCTTGATTTATAATTACTAGTTTTTTATCAATAATAACAATAGGTAGGTCTTTTTGAAACTCTTCTTTAGAAATGAAATTTAATTTTACATTATTAATGTGAACCCCAGTTTTGGGAAATACCAAAAACAAGATTAAAACAAGACTAATGAGTCCTATCAAAAAAATTAATGGGTAAAATGGTGTTATTTGTGTATTATTTTTAATTTTTGTTGGTAATTTAGTTCCTGATAATTATTGTATTTACAAATTTTCTTAATTGTATTTTGTGGGAATTCTTCTACTAGTTCCCAAAAATATTTTTGTTTATTAATGGAATATAAATAAATATTTTCATTGTCTTTTTTTGAATTTGAAAATAGTGTTAATTTCTGCTCTTGATATATCATACTATTAGATAAATTATTCCACTTCATTAAATCTTCTATTGAAACGTTGTTATCTATAGCTATTTGACCTAAAACATCTCCATATTTTACATTATATATTACATTGGTAGAAATGGGTTCTGGATTATAAAATAAATCTTTTAGCATAGAATCTTGAAAAGCTATGATTTTATCTTCATATTTTAAAATGAAATTACCCATGTTTTCTTTTAATGTAATTTTATATTTTTTGGGGAGGACTTGACCAATTAAAAATGGGTTTTTATTATTTATTTCTTTAAAGTTTAAAACCTTAAAATGAGAAATGGCATCAAATAAAATATCTTCTTTAAATGTGAAATTTAATAAAGTCTCTTGACTTTTATAAAGGGAATTTTTACTTTCCTTAATCTCTATTTGACTTAGCCAATTAATTAAATTAATGTTAAATAGATATTTATATTCAATTAGTTTTTTTGCTACAACCCATTTATTGGATTTAGCTTTGTTAATTATGTTCGAGACATAGTTTGGAGAAGTAATAAATGCTAATAAAGTCCAATTATCTGATTTATACTTTTTAGAAAAGGTCTTTAGAAGCTCTACTGCTGCTATAGTTGCTACTTTATCGTTTAACCTTTCATCAATATAATTGTTCATGGCAAGTCCTTTATTTAGGGCTGCAATAAAGCTTAATGCCCATATTCCACGAGCTGAAAACTCACTTTTATGATTTGTTTGGTAACCAGAAATTACTAACGGAAGGCAAGAAAAAGAAGGTGGTAATTTATTAGCTTTTATAATAGAATCTATATAATAATATTTAGTGTTTTTTTGACTTAAAAGAAAATTTAATTTATTTAAATAAGACTCTGATATATCAAGTGTTTCGGGTAAATCTTTAAAATTATTTTTATTGGCTTTTGTGGTCTTTATTTTCGATATATCAAATAAGAACAAATCCTTATTTGTTTGAGCATGAAAAAAATTAAGGCTAATGGAAAATATTAAAAGAAGAAAAATAGGTTTGACTATTAAAGTTCTCATCTTACAGATTATTGATAATAGTTATTGAAAACATTAATCGTTAATTTATTTAAGCGTTTATAGACTTAAATTTAGTTATTGTCTAATAAGAAAATTAAAAAAATTAGAACTAATTATACCATGTTTGTACTTCTTCAAGAGTTATAGGAGGTATCTCCAGTTTGTTTTTTTTTCTAAATCCATTTAGCTTTTGATGTACTGCAGTTGGTTTTGCATCTAAAAGTAAATCTTTGGAAGTGAAACCGCTTTTGTAAATTGGATCAATCCATTGGATTGGAATATTTATTTCTAAAAACTCTTTTTTGTTTGGACCAGTATCCCATTTTTCCGGTTTCATTTGAGGAAAAAATAAAACTTCTTGAATAGATGATTGGTTGCATAAAAACATAACTAATCGATCAATTCCAATTCCCATACCGGAAGTTGGTGGCATTCCGTATTCTAGGGCTCTAACAAAGTCTAAATCAACAAACATTGCCTCATCATCTCCTTTTTTAGCCAAATTCACTTGTTGCTCAAACCTTTCTTTTTGGTCTATTGGGTCATTTAATTCCGAATAAGCATTCGCAAGTTCTTTTCCATTAACCATTAACTCAAATCTTTCTGTGAGCTCTGGGTTGTCTCTGTGTTTCTTACATAACGGTGACATTTCTAATGGATAATCTGTAATAAATGTTGGCTGAATATATTTGCTCTCACACTTCTCTGAGAAAATCTCGTCAATTAGCTTTCCTTTTCCCATAGATTCTAACACTTCAATATCAAGAGATTTGCATGTGTCTCTTAAATCACTTTCGCTCATTTTAGAAATATCAATTCCTGTATGCTCTTTAATAGCGTCTATCATTGATATCCTTTTAAAAGGCTTCTTAAAACTTACCTTTTGCTCCCCAATCTGAATTACAGTCGTTCCTAATACATTCATACATATATGTTCCAGCATATCCTCGGTAAAGTTCATCATCCAATTGTAGTCTTTATAAGCTACATAAATTTCCATTTGAGTAAACTCAGGATTATGAGTTCTGTCCATCCCTTCATTTCTAAAATCTTTTGCAAATTCATAAACCCCTTCAAAGCCTCCAACAATTAGTCTTTTAAGATATAGTTCATTAGCAACTCTTAAATATAGTGGAACATCTAGTGCGTTATGATGTGTTGTAAAAGGTCGTGCAGCTGCACCCCCAGGAATGGTTTGTAATATCGGAGTTTCTACTTCTAAATATTCTTTTTGATTCAAAAAATTTCTCATTGAATTAATAATCTTAGTTCTTTTGAGAAAAGTTTCTTTTACGCTTTCATTAAGTACAAGATCTACATATCTTCTTCTGTATCTTAATTCAGGATCGTTAAAAGCATCATGAGTAACCCCTTGAGCATCAATTTTAGGTTGTGGTAAAGGTTTAAGAGATTTACTTAATAAATGTATTTTTTCTGCATTAACAGAAATCTCCCCAACCATTGTTTTAAAAACTTTTCCCTCAATTCCAATAATATCTCCAAGGTCTAACCACTTTTTAAAAACATCATTGTACATTGATTTGTCTTCATCAGGGCAAATTATATCTCTATTAAAATAAATCTGTATTTTACCTTTATAATCTTGAATAGTTCCAAAACTTGCTTTTCCTTGAATTTTTCTTCTCATCAACCTTCCGGCAATAACTACATTTTCTCCTTCATTAAAATTTTCTAGAATTTGCAAAGAAGAGTGAGAAATTTTAAACTCTGGAGCTGGATATGGATTAATTCCGTAATCAATGATTTTTTGAAGACTTTCTCTTCTAATCTGTTCTTGTTCTGATAGCATTTATTATGAATTTACCTTACAAAAACACTCCCAGATGCTTTAGTAACAACATGAGGATTAACGCACAGTACGGGAATTTTATAATCGTTTCCAATAATTTCATCTTGAAAAGAATTTTCAAGCAATCCTAAAATTGAATCATCTTGAAGATTCATTATAGCAATTAGATCCGCCTTTACATTATAAGAAAGTAAAAATATTCCTTCACTTAAAGTTTTCCCTTTAGGGACTAAATGAGAGGAATTCTTAATCTTATTTGAATCAAGATACTTAGTTGCCCAAATTTGGTTGGCTTTAAGTTTTGTTTTAATAAATGAATCTGTAGAATCGTTTGTTATAAGATGAACTTCGGAGTTGAAATAATGCGCTATTTTAACCACTAATTCCAGCTTTTGTTTGGTCTCGATATTTATATCTAGAGGAACAACAATATTGTCATATCCTTTAGAGTCCATTAATTTTTCTTGTACTAAAATAAAAGGAACTGGTGAGCTAGTAATTACTCTAATAGCTCGACTTCCAACTATTTTTTGCCATCTACTATATTTATGAGTTCCCATAAAAATTAAAGAGACCCCAAACTCAGCAGCAAAGTCACCAATATCTTCAAAAATATTTCCAATTCTAACGTACGAATTTATAGTACAAGAACTTGAATATGATTTTCCAATTATTTCGTCTTTGGAAAGTTTTTCTTTAGCAGACTCAACACCTTCTCTAGTTTCTACTACATGAAGAAGAATTAACTCAGCATTTATAATTGATGAGAACTTTACTGCGTGCTGGATAGCTGAGTGAGCAACATCACTAAAATCAGTAGGAACAAGTAACTTTACCTTCATTTTGAATTTACTTTTTAATATTATTAAAATTTAACCCTGTGCTTCAATAGAGAAATAAATAAGCTAATATAATTTTAAGCTATTTTCTCTTCAATAGTTTCTTTATTATCAACTAAATTATCTTCAGAGTTAGTAAGGTCTTTAAGAACAGCACCCATTTTACAATTTCCTGAGAAGATTGCACCGGGTTCTATTGATAACTTATTTGTAGAAATTTCACCTTGTAATTTAGCAGTACTTTTTAATGACAATAATTCATCTACTTCAATCTTTCCGTTTAATTTGCCTTCTAAATCAGCATTTTTGCAATTAATATTGCCATCAATTTTGCCAGTTGGACCTAAAACTAATCTTCCTTTAACTGTGATAGTACCTTTTAAATAACCATCTATTCTAATATTAGAATCAGACTTAATATCACCTTCAATGTGAGTCCCCTCAACTATTCTGTTAAGTCTTTCAGGTGACTGGTTGTTATAATTTGCCATGCTTTTTTCAGATTTAAATACCATGTGTAATTTTCTGCAAATATACAAAAATGATGAAATTCAAATTATTCATAAAATTGTTTGAAGAAATCAAGGTAATTAGTAGTGTTTTTTTCAATATATAATTCTCTTAAATTTTTTGGATTAATTATGAAAAAATCTTCGTTTTTATAACTTTTAATTTTGCCTTTGTTAGCTTTAAAAGCTAAAAGATAATCTAGGGCTTTTTTACTATTTTTAAAATACTTAACAATTATCATCTGGTCTGATGTGTTTAGAAAGGTACTTGAAACTTTAAGTTTTAGTTCTGAAAAATTAGAGGAGTTGAAGTTAGCAGTATTATTTTTAGCTGAATTTATTGCGAAACCATCTTTTGGGGCAATTAGTATAAAATAATGTAAAGTATCTGGATTATACGTAAAATCCCATTTTTCTTTTTGATTTAAGTTTTCTGCTGTTTTAACTTTTAAATCATTTAATACTGAAATGGCCTGATCAGCAAATTCAGTTCCTAAACATTGTTTGACGATTGATTTTAAAGTGCTAATTAGTTTAGTGTTATTATTTAAAGTGTCATTATTCTTTTTTAACGAATAAGCTTTTAAAAGTCCGTACTGGCAAAATAAAGGGTTGGTGGTGTCTTTCATCTTATTAGAACAGGCTTCAATAGTATTGATATATTTTCCAGCTTTATATCCTGAAAATAGTTTTGAATATTCAATGTTTTCTTTTTTCATTGCTAGGCTTTCGTCACTTAAGGTCTTTCCCCCAAGTAGTAATTTCGCATACTTACTATTTGGATAATTATCAAGAAGTAACTGCTTCATTTCAAGACTAGATTTTTGAGCCCCTAATTCTTTGTAAATAGTATATAACTCGTAAATTGAAGCAATTGATTGAATCTTAGGTTGAAAATTATCTGCAATCCTTTTAAAATATTTTGCAGATCGTTCTAGATTTTTAGTTTCATAGTGGTGGATTAGTCCTAAATTAAAAAGTGAGGTTAAAATTGAATCACTCATCGAGCTTAATAATTCATCATTATCACATGGCAAGTTTTGAGAAAGCTCGTCAAATAAGTCGGTATTTGAAAAGTCAGATTCACTGGCATCAGTTTCATCAAAAAACGTATTACTTTTAGAAGACCTTCTCCAATTATCTTCTAACCTCATTTTACCCCATTTTTTGTTAAATTCAATTTTCCCTCTGTTAAGGGAGGATTGATCCCAAATAAAAAAAGATTGACTTGATGTAATGTTAGTTGGAGTTTTATTTAAACTACTTGATGCTAATAGAGAAGATTCTGAGTTTTTTGATCTTTTAGCTATCACTAAGTCTACTGCTTGATAAATTTTATTTCTTCTTTCTTTTGGGTCTAAGGAGCATATGGCAATTAAGCTATCATTTAGATCAATTGTAGCTCTATTAATAAAAATTGTACTTAAAAGTTTATGTTTTTTTTCTACTAGATCTTTAAATTTATAGTCATTCAGCGGAATTTGTTTAATCGAATCATAATAAAAATATGATTTAATATATTGTGACTTATCAAAATACAAATCTCCCATTCTTTTCATAGATTTTATTTTTTGAGGAAGATTACTAACGCTTAGATTAATAGATTTTTGAAGTTGCTGCTTTCCCAGTTCATCATTTTTATTTTTAAACTCAATTTCGGCCAATGCATAATAGATCTGATCAAAAAATTCAATGTTTTTGTCATCTTTAAGCATTTTTAGTAATTGAGCCTTAATAGACTTTGAATCATCTCCACTAAATGAAAGTGCTCTGTTTATTTTGGCTTGGAACGCCATTTCGTATTCAGGGTTTCTTTCTACAACTTGTTGATAATAAACAGACGCCTTGTAATTATTTTCTGCGTGGTAGAGCTGCGCTAAAATGAAAATTAATCTAGTTTTAAATTTCTTTTTTTGCTTGTCTTCTATCGCAGTTTCAAGATTTTCAATTGCTTTTTTAGTAAAGTCACTTTTAATGTAAAGGTCTGCTAATGTTGAATAAACTTGACTTAAGATTTGATTTGAAATTAAGGGCTCTTTATTTTCTAAGTAATCAATCCTATTTTCATAATTTAAAGCTAATATTAATTTGTCTTTTAATTTGAGCTTACTATCTTTTTTAAGATTTTTTAATTGTTCTTCATTTTTAGTCAATATGTTAAGTAATATATCTTCTGCCTCATCATACGCTTTCATTTCGATTAAAACTTTTGCCTGCCAAAAAATACTTTTGTAAAAATTGTCTTCAATTTTATAATGCTTTTCAACATATTGAAAAATTTTCAATGCTTTTGGGAAATCTTTCTTAAAGTATCTTGTTTTCCCCATAATCATCCAATTATCGTCTATATATTTGCACCATTCTTTGCTCCTGTTCCTTCCCTTTTTAGCATGTGGCATTCTATGTTTATAAATAACTAATTCGCATTTTCTATAGGCTGTATCCATAGGAGCATACCAACTTTTAGATTCCACTTCGTTAGGTGTTGGGAAAACTGGTAAAATAGAATTGTAATTTTCTTTTCTGGAATTTAGAAACTCATTGTAGGTTTCTTTTATAATTTCATTTGCATTAAAATATCCATTATACTTTGCATGTAAGTTATGAAATCCTCTATGTATCGTTGTGTTTTTTTCTGTTGAGCATTGTAACGTTAAAACAGCAATTATTATTAAAATACAAGATTTAAATATTCTCATTAAAATTTTATCTCTGCAATATTAACTACAATCTAATGAACTTATTGTATTAGATATTTATTGAGTAAATATATTTTAAGATATTTGTATAATTATTATAAAATGAAAAAAACAAAACAATCTGAATCAAGATTTAAGAACTGGCTTAAAACCATTCAACAAAAAAGAAGGATTGTTATTCTAGATGAGGAGAGTTTTGAAGAAAAAAGAAATTTCACAACTTCAAAATTTTCTTTATTTATACTTTTTTTATTCTCTGTTATTGTATTTTCATTGGGTGGTTTTTTATTAATCTCCTATACTTCTCTTAAAACTTTAATTTCTGGTTACCCTAGTCCGACTGATCAAAAGGAGTTAATAGATAATCATATTGCCATAGATCAAAAATTGAATGATTTAATTGTAAAAACTGAGAAAGAAGAACAATACATTAATAATATTCAAAAAATTCTTAGAGGAGATAGCCCTAATAGTCGTGATACCATTTTTAGAGAATTTAAACCTAGAAAAGCTAATAGTGAAAATGTGCTCTCAGTTTCAGAAAAAACTATTAGAGAAAAAGTAAATAAAAGAGAAAAATATGACATAGATGTTATTCCTGGTGGTGCTCTTAAAAAAGATGTGCTTCCAGAAATACTACTTTTCCCACCTATAATTGGGGAACTAACAAATGCAATGAATATTTCTTCAGGACATTTTGGTGTGGATATTATTGCTCCAAAAAATGAAGCAGTTGTTGCAATCTTAAAAGGAACTATTGTTTATCAAAATTGGTCACCAACAGATGGGCATGTAGTACATATTCAACACAAAAACAATTTACTTTCTATTTACAAGCATAATTCTGAGGTTTTAAAAAAAATTGGTGAATATGTAGATGCCGGAGAGCCAATCTCAATTGTTGGCAACAGTGGGGAGCATTCAACAGGACCTCATTTACATTTTGAACTTTGGCATAATGGCTATCCCATAAACCCAGAAAAATTCATCAATTTTCAATAAAGTTTTTTTCTTAAGGTCATTATACCTAAATTCGCAAGCTATTTAAAGTAATGGAAGAATTAAAAGAATTTTGTATTCCATTTTCAAGTCTTAAGCTTGGATCTAATTTTTTCAACTTTAAAATAGAAAACTCGTTCTTTGAAGCTTTTAATTATCCCCGTTACGAATTTTGTAGCATAAATTTAGCATTAGATTTTAGAAAAGAAAATTCAGTGATGGACTTGAGATTTCATTATCAAGGAAATACTAATGTTGGTTGTGATAGATGTTTAGATCTTGTATCGATTGATTTTAATTACGAGTTTAATTGCTTAATTAAATTCCTTTATCAGAATGAAGAAATTATAAAAGATGATATTATTTATCTCCCAGAAGAAAGTTATGAATATAATATCAGCCATCTTTTCTACGAGCATTTTTTACTTAACTTCCCTAAGAAAGTTGTTCATAAAAAAAATGAATGTAATCCCAAGCAAGTTAAATTAATGGAACAGTATTTAAAAAGAGATTCCGATTCAGAATTTGACCCGAGATGGGAAAAACTTAAAGCTTTTAAGAAAGAAAATTAAAATATTTTAAATAAAATTATGGCACATCCAAAACGTAAACAGTCTAAAACAAGGAGAGACAAAAGAAGAACTCATTACAAAGCATCTACTCCACAACTTGCTACTTGTCCAACAACAGCCGAAACTCATTTGTACCATAGAGCTCATTGGTCAGAAGGTAAACTTTATTATAAAGGAAAAGTCGTTATGGAAAAAGAATCGGTAGCTTAATCTGATTTTTTGAAAATTGGATTAGATATTATGGGCGGAGATAACTCGCCTGATGCTACCTTAAATGGTGCTTATCTAGCTACTAAAGAACTAAAAAAAAATGAAAAAATAGTTTTAGTAGGAGATGAAAATATAGCTAAAAGTTGGCTATTAAATAATAATATAGATTCTTCTGTATTTGAATTCATTCATGCTGATGAAGTTATTACCATGAACGAACATGCTACAAAAGCACTTCGAAAAAAACCCAATAATAGTATTTCAATCGGATTCAAAGCTCTTAAATACAAAGAAATTGATGTCTTTTCCAGCGCTGGAAATTCTGGGGCTATGTTAGTAGGCAGCATGTTTTCAATTGGGCCAATCAAGGGTGTTATAAGACCTAGTATAACATCTGTTTTGCCTAAAAAGAATGGTGGAGTAGGATTAATTTTAGACGTAGGTGTTAACGCAGATTGTAAGCCTGACGTATTATTTCAATTTGCTATTTTAGGGAGTCTTTTTGCTGAAAATGTATATAATATCAAAAATCCAAAAGTTGGGCTTTTAAATATTGGAGAGGAAAGAGGAAAAGGAAATTTACTTACTCAAGCAACCTATCGACTTTTAGAGGATAATGATGATATTAATTTTATTGGTAATATTGAAGGCAGAGACCTTTTTAATGACAAGGCCGATGTTGTTGTTTGCGATGGATTCACTGGAAATGTGGTGCTTAAATTAGCGGAATCTTTTTACACCTTAATCGATCAAAAAAAACTTTATGATCCTTATTTTGATAGATTTAATTATGAAATATATGGTGGAACTCCGGTTTTAGGAGTAGATGGCAATGTTCTAATTGGTCATGGAATTAGCAATGAAAATGCTATTAAAAATATGATTTTACTTGGAAAAGACCTAATTAATTCTAAACTTAATTCTAAAATTAAAAAAGCTTTTAAATGAATAATATAAATGCTGCTATTACTTGTGTGCATGGTTTCGTCCCTGAAAAAATTCTTACAAATAAGGATTTAGAAAAAATGGTTGATACTAATGATGAGTGGATTGTTTCAAGAACTGGAATTGAAGAAAGAAGAATTGTATCCGGTGGTGAAACACTTTCTGATATGGGAAGTGATGTTGTAAAAGAAATTTGTAAAAAAAGAGGGATTTCTCCACTTGAAATAGACATGATAATTGTTGGAACTATAACTCCAGATCATCGTTTTCCAAGTTCCTCAAATATCATTTGTGAAAAAAGTGGAGCAACTAACGCATGGGGGTTTGATTTAAGTGCCGCTTGTTCTGGTTTTTTATTTACTTTAATCACAGGTCAACAATTTATTGAGAGCGGAAAATATAAAAAAGTAATTGTTTTAGGCGCTGATATAATGTCTTCAATTGTTAATTATGAAGACAGAAATACTTGTATTTTATTTGGAGATGGTTGCGCAGGGGTTCTTTTAGAGCCTAATGAGGAAGGTCATGGAATTTTGGATTCTATTTTAAAAGTTGATGGATCTGGAAAAGATTTGCTTATTCAAAAATATGGTGGATCTGCCTATCCAATAACTAACGAAAATGTTGGAGACCCAAACACTTACATGTACCAAGAAGGAAAATCTGTTTTTAAGTTTGCAGTAACAAACATGGCAGATGTATCAGCAGAAATAATGGAAAGGAATAATCTTACAGGAAATGATGTAGATTGGTTAGTCCCTCATCAAGCAAACCTAAGGATTATTGACGCTACTGCTAACAGAATGGGATTAACTAAAGATAAGGTAATGATCAATATTAACAAATATGGCAACACTACTGCTGCAACAATTCCCTTATGTCTATGGGATTGGGAAAATAAGCTTAAAAAAGGAGATAATATTGTCTTAGCTGCATTTGGCGGAGGGTTCACATGGGGGAGCGTTTACTTAAAATGGGCATATTAACATTTATAATCGCTGTTTAAATCATTTTTATTTTAGATTTACATATTATTTAATGCATTAAATATGAACATTAACGAAATTCAAGATTTAATAAAATTCGTCGCCAAGGCTGGTGTTAACGAAGTAGAGATTGAGAAAAAAGATTTTAAGCTTGTCATAAAGTCAGATTATATGGCTAAGAAAAAAACCAATTTTAAAGAAGAAACTAAAATTGTGCAACAGATTAGTCCTGTAGGAGCAATGCCTTCTCCAATGGTTCAACAACAAGTAATCGCTGAGGTTACCAAGCCTGAAAAAAAGGAGGAAACTAAAGAAGACAGTAATTTGGTTACGATTAAAGCACAAATGATTGGAACTTTTTATCGTTCTTCAGCACCAGAAAAACCGCCTTTTGTTGAAGTGGGATCGATAATTAAGCCTGGTGATACGCTATGTATAATTGAGGCAATGAAATTATTCAATGAAATTGAGTCTGAAGTTTCTGGTAAAATTGTAAAAATATTAGTGGATGATGTTTCCCCTATAGAATTTGACCAACCTCTATTTCTTATAGATCCTAATATTTAAAGACCCCCTTTAATTATGTTCAAAAAAATTCTGATTGCCAATCGAGGTGAAATAGCTTTACGTGTTATAAGGACTTGTAAAGAAATGGGGATTAAGACAGTAGCTGTTTATTCTACTGCTGATAAAGATAGTTTACATGTTAAATTTGCAGACGAAGCAGTTTGTGTTGGCCCTCCTTCAAGCAAAGACTCTTATTTAAAAATACCTAATATTATATCTGCTGCTGAAATTACAAATGCCGATGCGATTCACCCAGGTTATGGATTCCTTTCAGAAAATTCAAACTTTTCTAGAATCTGTCAAGAACATGAAATTAAGTTCATAGGTGCATTACCCGAACAGATAGATTCTATGGGAGACAAAGCGTCTGCAAAAGAAACAATGAGAAATGCAAAAGTTCCAACAGTTCCTGGTTCAGTTGGTATTATTAAAGATCTTAAAGAAGCAAAAAAAATTGCTAATAAAATTACTTATCCCGTAATGCTAAAAGCTACTGCAGGTGGTGGCGGGAAAGGAATGAGACTATGCTGGAATGACAATCAGTTAGTAGAAGGATGGTCATCTGCAAGAACTGAAGCTGCTGCCGCATTTGGAAATGATGGCATGTATATGGAAAAATTTATTGAAGAGCCAAGACATATTGAAATTCAAATAGCTGCAGATCAATTTGGGAATGTTTGTCACCTTTCTGAAAGAGATTGTTCCATTCAAAGAAGACATCAAAAATTAGTTGAAGAAACTCCGTCTCCATTCATGACTACAGATTTAAGAACTAAAATGGGGAAAGCAGCTAAAAAAGCTGCAAAAGCCGTAAAATATGAAGGAGTGGGGACCGTTGAATTTTTAGTAGATAAATTTCGGAACTTTTACTTTATGGAGATGAATACTCGAATTCAAGTAGAGCACACTATCACCGAAGAGGTTATAAATCATGATTTAATTAAGGAGCAAGTTAAAATTGCCTTTGGTGAAAAAATATCAGGGAAAGATTATTTTCCTCAAATGCATTCCATTCAATGTAGAATTAATGCAGAAGATCCACATAAAAATTTCATTCCTTCACCTGGGAAAATTACTAATTATCACTCGCCTGGAGGACACGGTATTCGCATTGATACTCATGTTTATGCAAATTATATAATTCCTCCGTATTATGATTCTATGATTTCTAAGCTAATAACAGTTGCCCAAACTAGAGAAGAGGCTATTCAAAAAATGAAAAGAGCTTTAGATGAGTACATTATTGAAGGAGTTAAAACTACCATCCCTTTTCACCAGCAATTATTAGAGAATGAAAAGTTTATTAAAGGTGATTTTACTACTAAATTTATGGATGATTTTGAAATTAAATCTTAACTAATTATTTCTTTTAATTTTTTATTTGCTATTTCAATACTATTGACATTTTCAAATGTTAAAATTAAACTGTTATTTTTTTCTTTTAAATGAACCCCATTTTTGTTGCTTTGGACAAAGCTTAAAACTTTAGAAAAAGTACTAGATTCAAAATAATTAGGGTGAGCAGTAGTAAATTTACCTACAAGTTTATTTTGTTTTATCACCAACTTTTCAAATCCTATTTTTTTTGCTTGTTCCCTAAGGCTTAAAGTTTTAATTAGTTCAGATGTTTGAATTGGTATTGTTCCAAATCTATCATGTAACTCATTTGTAAATGAATTACTGGCCTCTTCAAAAGTTAATTGATCTAGTCTCTTGTATAGTGATAATCTTTCGTTAATATCATTTACATAATCATCTGGTATAACTAAAGATAAATCTGTTTCTATAATACATTCTTTTACAAAATCTCTATGCTCTAATTCTTTAGAAAAAACTGATTTAAATTCATTTTCTTTAAGCTCAAGTATTGCTTCATCCAAAATTTTTTGATAAGTATCAAAGCCAATATCGTTGATAAAACCACTTTGATTTGCTCCCAATAGATCTCCGGCTCCTCTAATATCTAAATCTCTCATTGCAATATTAAACCCGCTACCCAAATCAGAAAATTGCTCTATTGCATGTAACCTTTTCCTTGCTTCTGAAGATAAATGTTGAGGGGGTGGAGTAAATAAATATGCAAATGCTTTCTTATTTGATCTTCCTACCCTTCCTCTTAACTGATGAAGATCACTTAACCCAAAATGATTGGCATTATTTATAATAATGGTATTGGCATTTGGAATGTCAATCCCAGATTCAATTATAGTAGTTGCAACTAAGACATCATATAATCCATCCATAAAATCTAGTATAATTGCCTCTAATTTCTTGCCTTCCATTTGGCCATGGCCAACTGCGATTCTTGCATTGGGGCATAATCGGCTAATCATCCCTGCAATTTCATTAATGTTTTGTACTCTATTATGTACAAAAAAAACTTGGCCCTCTCTTTCGAGTTCATAATTTATTGAATCTCTAATAGTCTCTTCTGAAAAAGATTGTACAGTGGTTTCTACTGGAAATCTATTAGGTGGAGGGGTATTTATAATTGAGAGATCTCTTGCATTCATTAAACTAAATTGTAAGGTTCTGGGAATTGGTGTTGCTGTTAAAGTCAAGGTGTCTACGTTAACTTTAATATTTTTGAGCTGATCTTTTACACCTACTCCAAATTTTTGCTCTTCATCAATAATTAAAAGTCCCAAATCTTTAAAAATTACATCTTTTCCTATTAATTTATGTGTCCCAATTAATATATCAATTTTACCATTTTTTAATTCTTCAAGAGTAGTTTTAGTGTTCTTAGTAGATTTAAATCTGTTAATATAGTCCACGTTACATGGGAAGTCTTTCAGCCTGTCCGAAAAGGTTCTAAAATGCTGAAAAGCAAGTACTGTGGTAGGGACAAGGACAGCTACTTGTTTATTATCGGCAACTGCTTTAAAAGCTGCTCTAATGGCAATCTCTGTTTTGCCAAAACCAACATCTCCACAAATTAATCTATCCATTGGATGGGGTTTTTCCATGTCTAATTTTACAGCTGATGTAGAGGCAAGTTGATCTGGAGTGTCTTCATAAATAAAAGAGGCTTCTAACTCGTTTTGTAAGTAAGTATCTGGTTGAAATTCAAATCCAGATTGCATTCTTCTTTTAGCATACAATTGTATTAAGTCAAAAGCAACTTCTTTAATTTTTTTCTTAGCCTTTTGCTTTGCCAAAGACCAAGCTGGTGAACCTAGTTTATTTAAAGAAGGTTTAGTTCCCTCTTTGCCTGAAAACTTTGTGATTCTATGGAGAGAGTGAATACTTACATAAAGAATATCTCCTCCTTTGTAAATTAATCTAATGGCTTCTTGTTCCTTACCTTGAACATCAATTTTTTCTAATCCTGAAAATTCTCCAACTCCGTGATCAATATGAACTACAAAATCACCTTTCTGTAGATCATATATTTCTTTAAGTGTAAAGGTTTCCTTGGACTTAGAAACACTCTTCCTAGAATGAAATCTATGATATCTTTCAAAAATTTGATGGTCTGTGAAAACAACAATTTTTTCGTTATGGTCGATAAATCCTTGATGTATTCCAATTGGTATAAAACTGCATAAAGAATCTTTTTCTAACTCTATAAAAATCCCCCTTAGTCTCTTTATTTGTGAGTCCTGGTCCGAACAAATAAAAATTGAATAATCATCATCTTTAAGCTCTTGTAACTTGCTTACTAAAACATCTAAATTCTTATTAAAATTGGGTTGATCAATCGTATTACAATCTATAACTACCGTATTGTTTTGATTAATAGTCCTATTCCACTCTATTGATGAATATTCACTTATTTTAGATAAAAATTCTAATGGTGATAAATACATTTCAATTGGGAGAAGTAGGTCTTTTTTTTCTTTTATTTTATCAAATAATTTATTTGCTATTTCAAACCCTTGATCCATTTTCTTTTGAGCAATTTCTAAATCTTTAGCCCATAAAACTGTGTTTTTAGAAAGATGATCTAAAAATGAAACCCGATCTTTTGATAGTGCTGAATTATTTATATTGGGAACTATTTTAATCTTATTTAAAGTAGTTACAGAAAGCTGAGTTACAGGGTCAAACTCTCTTATAGACTCTATCTCATTTCCAAAAAGCTCAATTCTATAAGGGAATTCATGATTAAAAGAAAATACATCAATTATTCCACCTCTTATAGCAAATTGACCGGGTTCGTATACGTGGTCCACTTTTTCAAAATCAAGTTCTATTAATATTTCATTAATTAAATCAAGTTCTAAATCTTCTCCTGTTGAAATTGTTATATTATTTTCTTCAAAGCTTTTTTTTGCAATGACTTTTTCAATAATTGCTTCTGGATAAGTAACAATAATTAGTTTTTTTCTTTGCTTACTTAGCGAATCAATTACTTCTGTTCTTTGAAGTATGCTCGTAGGATCCGAATCCATTATTTGATAAGGCCTTCGATATGATGCTGGGTAAAATAGTAAAGTAGTTCCTCTTTCCTTTTTAAATAAGCTTTCTAAATCGTTAAAAAAATAAAGCGCCTCTTCTTTATCAGAAAAAATAAAGAGATGACTTCCATTATTTTCTTGAATAATGCAGTGGCTTAAAAAAGAAATGTATGACCCAGAAGTGTTTTTTAAGGATATTGATGAGTCATTGCCCCATATATTCGAAATTTTTAAAAATGTATTTGAAGAAGATATTCTTCTTTTAAATTGATCTAGACTCACTTTCTAAATTTTCTTCTAAATGATCAATCATGTTTTTAGATCCTACGAAAAATGGTACTCTTTGATGCAATTCAGTGGGAACAATATCCATTATTCTTTGGTTTTCTGAAATAGCTCTTCCACCAGCTTGTTCAATTAAAAATGCAAGCGGTGCGCATTCATAGGTCAATCTCAGTTTTCCATTGGGATTAGTTCCCGTTGAAGGATATAAATATATTCCCCCTTTAATTAAGTTTCTATGAAAATCCGCTACTAACGAACCTATATATCTAGAACTGTATGCTGTTTTGAATTGATCTTTGTTGCTAGATTGACAATATTTAATATAATCAGCAACTGGTTTTTTAAAATAATTCAAATTTCCTTCATTGACTGAATATATTGTTCCATCGTTGGGCGTTTTCATATCTGGATGAGACAAAAAGAATACCCCTATACTTGGATCAAAAGTAAAGCCATTTACCCCTTTTCCTGTAGTGTAAACGAGCATTGTTGACGATCCGTAAATAATATAACCAGAAGCGACTTGCCTATTACCTGGTTGCAAAAAATCTTTAATATCAACATTTGAACCTTTATCAGTTATTCTTTTATAAACACTAAAAATTGATCCAACTGAAACATTAACGTCAATATTAGAAGAGCCGTCAAGAGGATCAATTAAAACAACATATTTAGCATCATTATTAACAATACTATTAAACTCAACAAATGAATCATTTTCTTCAGATGCTACTCCACAGATCACTCCTCTTGCAGAAAGCGCATTTATAAAAGAATCGTTCGCAAAAATATCTAATTTTTGCTGATCTTCTCCTTGAATATTTTCTCTTCCAGAAGAACCTAAAATTTCTTTGGCCAAGCCAGCTTTATTAATTTGATGACTAACAATTTTTGAAGCAAGCTTTATTGAACTTAGGATTTTAGATAATTCACCTGTAGATCCTGGAAAATTATTTTGTGACTCAGCTATGAATTCTCCAACTGTAACATTCTTCATTTTAAATTTTTTACAAATATCTAATTTTGGAATGTATAAACCTAAAAATTATTTCTCTGATTAAATATTTTAAAAAAAACATATTTAAATAGTAATTTCATTTTGAAAATATCGTTAATCAAAATAGAATTTTACCTTAAATCTTAATTATATAATAAATCTTAACTTTAATAATAAATAAATTAAATTGAGTAAAGTTTTCAAATTTGGAGGAGCATCTGTAAAAAATGCAAAGGCAATTATCAATCTTAAAAATATAGTTTTTTCCTATAAAGAAAGTCTTATTATTATAGTTTCAGCTATTGATAAAACAACTAACGAACTTGAAGGTGTTTGGAGATCTTTTGTCAAAAAAAATTCAAATGATGCAATTAAAAAAGCTAATGAATCTATAGAATTTCATAAATCAATAATTGAAGAATTAGGATTAAATTCAGACTATGAATTTTTCAGTTTTTTCAAAAAATTAACCCAAGAATTACTGCTCTTTGTTTCTAAAGAGTCGAAAAAAAATGATGAATTATCTTACTCCAAAATTGTTTCTTTTGGAGAGCTCTTCTCTACATTAATTATTTCTACCTATTTAAAAAAAGAGGGGTTAAAAAATCAATGGATAGATGTAAGAACCCTGATAAAAACTTCAGACCAATACATAGAATCTAAAATTAATTGGGAGGCAACTAATAATGAAATGAATAGTATTATTGATCAAAATATAACATATGTTTCACAAGGTTTTATAGGTGCTAACCAGATGGGAGAAACAACTACATTAGGTAGAGAAGGAAGTGATTTCACAGCAGCAATTTTTGCCTGGTGCTTGGATTCTAAAGAAGTCATTATTTGGAAAGACGTAGATGGGTTGCTAAATGCTGATCCTAAACATTTTAAAAAGACAAAGGTCCTGAAAAGTATCTCATTTAAAGAAGCAATTGAACTTTCTTACCTTGGAGCTTCTGTAATTCACCAAAATACAATAAAGCCTTTAGAAAATAAAAATATTCCTCTTTCTATTAGATCATTCATTAATACAAATAATCCTGGAAGTTCAATTAGGGCTATTGTTGAAAAAGAAAAAAAAATCACTTCACTAATCTATAAACCAAATCAAATTTTGCTTTCTATTAGTACTAGAGATTATTCATTTATTTTTGAAGAGCATATAAGTGAAATATTTTCAATATTTTCAAAAACTGGGTTAAAAGTTCATTTAATGCAGAATTCTGCTTTAAGTTTTTCAGTATGTGGGATAATTTCAAATAAGAACTTATTAGTTCTAGTTGCAGAATTACAGAAGAATTATATTGTAAAATATAATGACAAAGTAAATCTTCTTACAATTAGGAATTTTAAGAATCTCGATATCCCAAAATCATTAAAAGACCAAGAAATTCTAATTGAGCAAAGATCAAGAACAACAATAAGATATGTCCTAAAATAATGCCTAAAAAATGAATTTATAAATAGGTTAATTTATGTAAACTCACATAATAAATGTAATGCCGTTAAAATAATTTCTTAAATTAGATGAGTAAATTTAAAATTAATTAAAATGAAAAAGAAAATTATCAATACTATTCCAGTTTTTCTAATAACAATTGCTATCATTTTCATCAGTTGTGAGAAAATAGAAGAATCTTCTCCTGTTACTCTTAACACTTCAAATACTGCAAATTTAAGTGGGCAGGCATATGTCGACTTAGCTCTTGACAAAGTCGTTGTCATAGATCAAAATTCTCAGGATCCAAATTATACTTTTATGAATCTCAGCGATACTTTAGAGCATGCTCCTGAAGGAACAGAGATTCACTTTAGAGTCCTTAAAACTGCTTACAATTCTGATGCTCCAGCTGGTGAGATGTTGAGATTCGTTACTACTGTAACTGCAAATGGTACTTATTCAATAAATATTCCTACCACAACTGAAGGTGTTGATGTTAATATTTCATTTGATGAGTTTACTGCGAGTAAAATAACTTGGGGATATGATTCTACTTCTTATGATATATTTGGTCAATGGCTAAAAGACTGGTATTCATCTTCATCTAATTCAAAAAGATATTTAGCAGTTCCTGCAACTAAAACATTACACACAGGAGAAAATAAATATCTAGACTTTATTTATAATTAATTCGTTCATTAAAATTTTAAATATGAAAAAAATTATTTTATTATTATTTTTATTTTCTTCTTTTAATTTGTTTTTAGCACAAGAAGATAGTACTGAATCCGAAAATTCAACTTTTCAGAGTAAAAATGGATTTAATGTTTTTCCTGAAAAAGGGGATTTTGCTGTTGGATTATCTATGAGTCCTATTTTTAACTATTTAGGAAACATTTTTAATGGGAACACTGGGAATGCGTCACCAAATGCAAACTTTATGTCTAACCCACAATTGTCATCACCTCCTAATCATTTATTTGCAAAATATTTCTTAACTGATAAAACAGCAGTTAGAGCTACTTTAGAATATGGTGGAACAGATAATCAAAATAAACTCTATATTCAAGACGATGCTGCAATTTTTGCTGACCCCCTCAGTAACGCTAATTCTGAAGATATGGAGCGTTCGATATCATCAACTTTTATTTTGGGAGTAGGCTATGAAATGAGAAGAGGAAAATCTCGTATTCAAGGCTACTATGGTGGGAATGTCTTTTTTATGTTGCAAAATTCAAGAACTGAGTACTCTTATGGAAATCCTTTCTCAGAACTGAACCCAACACCATCAACATCTGATTTTGGAACCAACGTTTTAGCTGGCGACTCAAGAATTCTTGTAGACTATGATGGTCAAACTATGGGTTTTGGTATTGGTGGTTTATTTGGATTAGAATGTTTTATATTTCCAAAATTATCACTTGGCGCTGAACTTGGTTATAATTACATATATACTAAAACTGGTCAATCAAGATACCAATATGAAGAATGGAATGTTGATGTTGCTGAAGAAAAGTATGAAGTGGAAAGCCCTACGAGTACATCGAACTCATGGGGAACAGTTAATCCCTCTGCAAATTTTTACTTAATGTTTCATTTTTAGTCCTGTCTTTCAAGAAATAAACCTTTTAGATTTATTTTTAAAGCCTCTTGGATAAATTCCTTGAGGCTTTTTTTAGTCCTTTAAAACTTTAGTTGTTTAACAATAAATCATGTGAATAGAAGAAAGAAATTATTTTAAAGTATCCCAAGGGGAAAAAAGCGGTTTATCTATGGTTTCAAAACAAATAAATGATGAAAACTCCAACAAAAGATGGAGATAAAAAGATTCAGATTCCACTTCTCCAGTCTTTTTTCGTGTGATTTAAATAAAAACTTTCAACACATCATATCAGCCGCAGAAATTGCAGGAAGAATAGTTGGCTTGACATTGGCTGTAAATCCCATTGATTCAACAAATCCAACAGACGCTGAAACTAATTTGTTGGATTGATAATTCTCGTTACTATTAAAATCTAAATCAATAGAGTCGACTTTTATTCCTCTCTCTCTTAAATAATTAGCAACTTCTACAGACCTGGTAGTTTCTCCCCATAACTTAGTCCACATATCTTCAATTTTAGGTAGCCTTTCTTTATTATATAAAAAATGACAGCCAGTATTCCCAATATGAAAAAGTACTGTAGTTGCATAATTGGTGTGTTTAGAAATATTTTGGCTATCACAACCTACATGAAGTTTAATTGTGTATTTAGAATTCTCTAAAAAGTATTTTTTTACATACGAAGCAATTTCATAATCTGTGCTGTCCAACAATTTATTAAAATACATAGCATTTAAATTATAGGTAAGTGTATTAAATGTAATAATATTTAGGCTTTAAAATTATAAATTATAATAAAGAATACCCATTAAGAGGTATTGAAATTCACTTCTTTTTACTTTAAATTTATAAGGAAATTACTTTCTGAAAAATTACAGTCTTAGTAATTTATATAATTACATTTATATTAAGAGTAAAATCATAATAATATATTTTATGAAATTAAAATTAATATTTGGTTCGGATACTGGAAATACAGACTTTGTAGTGGAAACTTATTTGTTGTATTTGTTAAATTCTTTTGATGTTGAAGTAACCGAGGTTCATAAGCTTGTTGAAAAAGATTGGATAGACAATTCCCTTTTTATTTTAGGGGTTCCAACTTGGTATGACGGTGTTTTACAAAGTGATTGGGAAGATTACTTTGATGAATTTAAAAAAATAGACTTTACAGAAAAAACTGTTGCGATTTTTGGGTTGGGTGACCAAATAGGCTACGATGAATATTTTGTTGACGGAATAGGAATATTGGCCAAAGTTATTGTTGAAAATGGGGGTAAGGTCATTGGTAATTGGCCTACAGAAGACTATAGTTTTGCAGAATCAAAGGCTTTAGTAAATGAAGACTACTTTTACGGCCTCCCCATTGATCAGGACAATGAAGATGAATTAACACTAGGAAGATTAGAAAAATGGGTAGAACAACTTAAAAGTGAAATAATGAATGACTGAAATTAAGTTTCTTTTAAAATTAAAATGAAAGCACTGGTTTAAATTAAGAGAAAAACTATATTTACAATATTTAAAATTACAATAGATGACAGAAAAAAATAGTAAGGATGAGATAGATGTATTATCGTTATTTTCTTTAATTGGTAAAAAAACTAATTCACTTTTGGTTTTAATTATCAATTTTTTCATTTCTTTTTTAAATTTAATTATCTCAATATTATACTTAGTTAAAAGAAATTATTTAATACTATTAATTTCTTTAATTATTGGATCAATAGTTGGGTATTTTTATGAAAAAAATTTATATGTTCCTCAATACCAAACTACCCTTACTTTATCGCCTAATTTTGGTAGTACTTATCATCTTTATGAAAATATTAAATTTTATCAAAGCTTAATTGTACAAAAAGATTTTGAAAAATTAATCGTTTATTTAAAAATAGATTCTACAGAAGCAAAGTCTCTCTTAAGTATTTCAATTGAACCATATAAAAATGAATCATTGAATTTAAAAAACTTTAAAAGACTACTAAACACAGCTGATTCTACAACTGCCCTAACATTATCTTATTCAAAATATTCAAACAAAATTCCATTTGAAAGTTATTTATCACACGTTATTAAATTAAAATTATCTAATAATAAAGTTCCTCCTCTATTAGAGACTTCAATTATTACAGCTATAGAAGAAAATAAATACTACAGAGATAAAAAAAATACATATTTAAAAAACTTGAAAATAAAAAGAGAATATGTTGAGGCTTCGATTCAAAAAATTGATACTTTATTATTTGCTAAAAAAGGAACGGATATTGGCGATCTTAATAGCAAAAATTCAGGAACTACTATTTTATTAGACAAGAATCAAAATACTAATCTCGATCTAAAGTTATTTAATAATTATTCTACTCTCAATAATGAACTTATTTATATAAATAATGAATTAAATAAAAATACAAATATCATTAACATTATCTCTTCTTTCCCCAAGACTGCAGAAATATCAAATAAAAGTAAAAACCATTATATTATAAGTGGTTCATTTCTTTTTTTGTTTACACTTATTATCATTTTATTTAAAAGAATCAATGCAATCCTAGGGCAAAACCCTGATTTTAAGGTTAACCTTGTTAATTATAAAAAATAATTTTCAATTTATAAATTGAGATTTATTTACAGAACTTGATTATAGGTTATTTACATTTTAGAGCCTTACTTTTGTGTTTAGTAATTATTTCACACGATTACAAAATAAAATGCTTTTAATTTATTTCATATAACGTATGATTACTAAAATATTTAAATCTGAAATTTTTAAAAACATAAGTATTCTTGTTTCCGGAACTGTGCTAGCCCAGTTAATTCCGGTAATAAGTCAAGTGTTTTTAAGAAGAATGTATTCTCCAGAAGAATTTGGAGCTTATTCTATACTTTGTAGTTTAATTGGAATTTCAGTAATTTTTTTTACATTAAAGTATGATTTAGCTATAATTAATCCCAAAAGTCATGTAAAAGCATTAAATATATTTGCTTTAATATTTTTCATAGCTACTTGTTTTCTTATTATATCTATTAGTTCAATTTTATATTTTAAAAATATAATTATTGATTTGCTAAACTTTCCAGAAAAATTTACTTTTTGGTTGTACTTATTACCCTTTATTATTTATTTAATGGCAATCTATAAGGCTTTAGAATATTGGTTTATTAGAATGAAGAAGTTCAAAATAATTTCATTTAACAAGTTAGCAAGAAGAGGAGCTGAAAGTTTTATTCAACTAATTTTAGGAGTTTTAAATATTCCCATAGGTCTAATTTCAGGTAACTTTTTAGGAAATCTATTTAATCTTTTTATTGGCTTGGTAAATATTAAAAAGTCTAGTGTTAATATTAGATTAATAACAAGAGAAAGAATTTTATCGGTGATGAAAGATTATAGAGAGTATCCCTTATATTCCTTTATTCCTAGTTTATTAAATACCATGGCCCTATTATTACCAATTTTATTCGTAAATAAACTATTTGGTATAGAGAATACTGCTCAATTAGATTTAACTAGAACTGTTTTAGCAGTGCCATCTATTTTTTTAGCAATAGCTGTTTCGCAGGTTTATTTACAAAAATTCTCTGAAATAATTCATCAAAACAAATCTTTAAAAATTCATTTTTTTAATATTTTTATTTATCTTTTTATGATAAGTTTCGCCATTTTAATAACTATTTATTTTTTTGGGGAGGAAATTTTCACTCTAATATTTGGGGATAAATGGACGTTGGCAGGTAATTTTTCAGAAATACTTATATTTAAGTATGCAGTAGTGTTTTTAGTTTCTCCGTTAAGTTGTTTATTAATAGCCTTAAAAAGAATTAAAGTAATTTCAATTTGGCAAATTTTATATTTTTTATCTATACTTCAACTATACTATTTTGATACGAATTCTACCAGAGAATTTTTGAATTTGTACGTTAAAATAGATGTTTTAGCATATTTAGCATATTTTATTTTAATAGTTTTCAGCTTAATAAGATATGAGAATAAATTAATCTAAGTAATGTTTTTTCTATTTTAGAATATCTTGATAAAAATCTTAGATTAATGAAAATAATTATTTGTTTATTCTTATACTGGTTATAATTTTTTATTTCATGAAGATTTTAATAAAAAGAGAAAAGTTTCAAATTCTAATATTATTAGTCATTTTGTTTATTGTATTGAGTTTAGTTTATACGTTTTTTGTTGTAGAAAACTATAGTTATATGGGGTTTTCATCTAACTTTAGTTTTAGTAGACTACTTGTATCTTTCTCTATTCTTTCCTTTACTTTATTTTTAATTAGTTACGTTAAAATTAATGACTTTATTTATTTTATTGGAATTATTTATTTTGTTTTAGCTATAATTCCTTCATCAATAACATATGCCAATCAATTAATTAGTGTTTCTATTTTATTTTCTCATTATTTTATTTTTTATTCAATTTTTTTAATTGGGAATTATATACATTTCCCTGTTAAGTTATTTTCTATAAAAGAAAATAATAAATTAATATTAGTTGTTTTATTTAGTTTTTTAATGATTATTCCATTTATCATAAAATTTTTACCTCATATTAACCTTAAAAATTTACTACTGCAAGATATTTATGAAACTAGAGCTATTCAAAGAAAAATAAGTTCTCCATATTATGGATATACATATAGTATCTTATGTAAGGTCTTAGTTCCAATATTAATAGTTTATTCTATAGTTTATAAAAACTATAAATTACTTTTATTTGGTTTTTTTTTACTTATTTTTCTTTTCCTTTGTGGTGCTCATAAATCTGTTTTGTTGGGTTCTATTTTGTTAGTTCTCTTTTATTTTGGAAATGTAATTAATAAATTGAAAATGTTTTTGAGCTTAACTATTATAATAATTGTATCCTTTAGTGTTTTTTACACTATAGATAATGAATCGTTACTTCCATTATCAATAGTCGCTAGAAGAGCTTTTTTTGTTCCTTCTTTATTGGATAGTTTCTATTTTGATTTTTTTGAACAAACACCCCTTTATTGGTCTGGGTCAATTGGCAGAAATTTTATAGACTATGTTTATGATAAACCTGTTCCTTATATAATAGGAGAAGTATATTTTAATTCCACTGAAACGGCAGCTAATAATGGTATAGTTAGTAGTGGATTTTCTAACGCTGGGTTTTTAGGTGTAATTATTAATGGGTTATTTTTAGGTTTATATATCTCTGTTATAAAATCTTCAAATATTAGTTATAAATTTTATGGATTATACTTTTTATTATTAATAAGTATAATTAGCAGTTCATTACCCGTTGTATTATTAACTCATAGTGGAATAGCACTATTAATATCTGCTTTGATCTTTCAAAAAAATACAACTAAATTCGATTCACTTTAATGAAAAATATCTGCCATATTACAACTGTTCATTCAAGATATGATACTAGAATATTCTTAAAAGAATGCAGCAGCTTAACTAAGCTATATAAAGTATTTTTATATATATTAATACTAACGAGTGTTTCAAGTAGCTTTAATTCACAAAAGAAAGAATTATTTGAATTAGAAACTCCCCTTATAAATATTGAATATATTAAACCCTTTGTTTGGGGGGAATCACATTTGAAAAACCCAGCTTATATGAATATGTCGGTACTAAAAGAAATTAACAAGCTTCATCCATTGGGGATTGGGGGATTTACTTTTAATATTTTAAAAGAAGGCCTTAAATATAACGATAGTTCTAAAATTGCATTAGGAGCAAAGTATTTAAATTTTTTAGTGACTGATTATCCTTATACTATTTCTACGGATTCATTGATTACATATATCTATCCTTTTGATTTTTCGGGGTTTAAAGGAAAAGAGTGGTATTCTGGAATGGCAAATGCATCATTAGGACTTGCTTTTGCTCTAGGTTATGAGATATTCCAAGATTCCCTGTATCTTGATTTTGCTTACAAAGCATTTAATTCTGTTATTTCTGATATTGATAAGGGGGGTTGTTCATTAAAATTTGAAGAAAATTCAAAATGGTTTTTAGAATATGCTACAAGAAATTCTGACACCACTAACTCAAATTTTGTACTAAATGGCTTTCTGCATCAATTACTAGCCTTAAAGATATTTGCCGACTATACTAATGATGAGACTTATCAAAATAATTATGAAAAAGGCTTAGAGGGTTTAAGGTTGAAAAGTAAAGATTTTTATTACCCTGATGGAAACTGGACATTTTATCAATTAAATCCCAAAAGTATTGAACCTCCTCATTATGTTATTTATGATATTATATTATTTGAATCATTGTATAATATATCAAAAGATGATCTGTTTTTAAATGAGGTTGAAACTAGAAGAAACATAATTAAAAGTCACTATAATCTACAATGTAAAAAAACTAAGAATAAAAAAACTATTTACTTTTTTTCTCAAATAGGTACTCCCCATCCATATTTAGTTGACATATACCCAAATTTGATTTTTTTTAATAAAATCAGGGGAAGAAATAATGAAGAAAGACAAACTAAAAAAGAAAAAAAAGTAATCTATTCTAAAAAACGTGAGCTACTTAAGCCAAGAGCAATAAAATACAATATATTGGATAGGTGCTTTTCTTTAGATACTTTATCAAACATGGAAAATATTAGTGTTTATTCAAAGTATTTTAATGACAGTATATTATTGTTCCGAACAAATACATCTGAATTACAAGAATTTAATAATTCGAGTGCTCAAAAAATAGAATTTAAATTAAATACAAATTTTGAACTAACAAAAGTTGATGATTTTAATTTAGTTTTTTTAAATCCAGCTAAAGAGGAACAGGGTTTCAACAGAGGAAGATTTACATTAGAATTAGATAGCTTATACGATATGAAAAAGTATTTAGCCTTAATTATTACACCTGAAATAAAAATTGCATCTATTAAAATAGAAATAGTTGATAATAAAGGAGTGAGTGCCTACAGATATTATATTAACTCTTTAAAACCTCAGTCTCCAAATATTATTTTACTTACTAAAGAAGGTTTTAAAAATGGAGCAAATATCGAAATAAGTAAAATTAATAGTGTTTATGTTAATATTTATTCTCACCCTGAAAGTCAAGACAAGCCTTTTAAATTAAAAATAAACTCTATTTTAGATATTACTACAAACTACCAACTTTACAAATTATTAAATTCTAATCCTCATTTTTTCTTTCCAGAAAAAGTCAAAGGAGGTCATTTATATTAAATTAATATGCAAAAAGTCTGCCATATTACAACTGTTCATTCAAGATATGATACGAGAATATTCTTAAAAGAATGCAGCAGCTTAACTAAGCTATATAAAGTGTTCTTAATTGTAGCTGATGGGATGGGAGATGAAGTTAAAAATAATGTGCATATTTATGACATAGGATTAAGACAAAGCTCCCGTTTAAAAAGAGCAGCCTATGACAGCTTCAAGGCTTATAATAGAGCCAAGGAGCTAAATTGTGAACTTTATCACTTTCATGATCCAGAGCTAATCCCAATAGGGTTAAAAATTAAGAAGTTAGGCAAAAAAGTCATATTTGATGCACATGAAGATTTACCAAGACAAATTTTAAGTAAACCCTATTTAAACAAAGTTCTTTCATTAGTCTTTTCTAAGATTATTTCTTTTTATGAATCTTATTCTTGTCCTAGGTTTGACTACATAATTGCAGCTACACCATTTATAAAAGCTAAATTTTTAAAAATAAATACAAATAGCGAGGTTATAAATAATTTTCCAACCTTAGAAGAGTTAAGTGATAAAATTAAATGGTCTGATAAAGAAAATATAATTTCTTTTGTTGGAGGAATAACAAAAATCAGAGGCATTAAAGCGCTTTTAGAGGCGATTAAAATCTCTGAATTTGATTTCAAGCTTAACCTTATAGGAGAGTTTTATCCAATTAAATTTAAAGAAGAGCTTGGTGAATTATTAAAACATGAAAAAGTAAATTTACTAGGGTATTTAAGTCGAAATGAAGTAGCTTCTTGTCTTAATCAATCTAAAATAGGAATTGTCACTTTTTTACCATCTCCAAATCATATTGATTCACAACCAAATAAAATGTTTGAATATATGTCTGCTGGTATCCCTGTAGTTTCTTCGAACTTCCCTCTTTGGAAAGAGATTGTAGAAGGAAATAATTGTGGGCTTACGGTCGATCCAAAAGACCCAAAAGAAATTTCTGGTGTAATTGAAAAGTTATTATCTAATGATAAACTAGCTGAAGAGATGGGGCAAAACGGTAAAAAGGCTGTTTTTGAAAAATATAATTGGGGAATTGAAGAAAAAAAATTATTGGATATTTATAAAGAGCTATTAAAATGAAAATTATAACTATTGTTGGGGCCAGACCTCAGTTTATTAAGGCTGCGGCACTGAGTAGAGAATTCTTAAAACACAATCACATTAACGAAATTATTGTTCATACAGGGCAACATTTTGATGCTAATATGTCTGATGTTTTTTTTGAGCAAATGGAAATTCCTAAACCTCATTACAATCTTGACATAAATGGTCTAGGCCATGGCGCTATGACGGGTCAAATGTTAGAAAAAATTGAAAAAGTATTAATTAATGAAACACCTGATTGGGTTTTAGTTTATGGCGATACCAACTCAACCATAGCAGGTGCTTTAGCTGCTAAAAAATTACATATAAAAGTTGCTCATGTAGAAGCTGGATTAAGATCCTTTAATATGGCTATGCCAGAAGAAGTAAATAGAATATTAACTGATAGGATTTCTGACTTATTATTATGTCCAACTGATACTGCAATTGAGAACCTTGATAAAGAAGGTTATAACAATTTAGATATGACTGTTTCAAAAACAGGTGATGTAATGCAGGATGCAGCAATATTCTACACAAAGAAAGAGCAGAAGCCAGCTTTTGAAGTATCGAAACAATTCATTTTAGCTACAATTCATAGAGCCGAAAATACTGATGATTTAGAAAGATTATCATCAATTTTATTAGCTTTAAATACTGTAGCTGAAAAAACACCAGTCATTTTACCCCTTCATCCCAGAACTCGTAATATTATTAGTAAAGGAAATTTCGAAGTTGAAAATTTAAGTATCGTTGACCCTGTAGGGTATCTAGAAATGGTTTATTTACTTGAAAAATGTAAATTGGTAATGACTGATAGCGGAGGGTTGCAAAAAGAAGCTTTCTTTTTTAAGAAACCTTGTGTTACTCTGAGAGATGAGACTGAATGGATAGAGTTGGTAAATGGAGGATTTAATACTTTAGTTGGAGCAGACTATAATCAAATTTTAACAGCTTACAATTCTCAAAATTATGATATTGATTTTGATGTTGATTTATATGGAATGGGTAAAGCTTGTAGAAATATAGTTAAAGAATTATCACTTTATGAGTAAAAAAATATGGTATATTTCTAAATATGCTAATTGTTTAAAATACGGAGCAAATAGTAGACAGTTTTCATTTAGTAAAGAATTTGTTAAAAAAGGTAATTGTGTTACACTAATAATCGGAAACTCTTCACATTTGTTTCCAATCTTGCCTAAATTTTCAGGTGATTTTTTTATAGAGAAAGTTGATGGTGTTGATATTGTTTGGATTAATTTACCTAAATATTCTAAAGCTACAAGTATTAAACGGTTTTGGACATGGGTTCTTTTTGAATATAAAATCATAAAAAATCATAAAAAATTTCCGAATTTTAAACCAGACACCTGTATAGCTTCATCACTTTCAATTTTGTCAATATTTAGTGGTTTGTTTTTAAAAAAAACATATAAATGTAAATTTATATTTGAAGTTCGTGATATTTGGCCACAATCTTTTATTGATTTAAGAGCTAGTTCTAAGAAAGGTTTAATTTATTATATATTAAGAGTGATTGAAAAAATAGGTTATAAATATTCAGATGAAATAGTTGGTACTATGCCAGGTTTATATCTTCACGTTAAAGAGTCAGGGTTCAATCCTAATAAAGTAACTTGTGTTCCACAAGGATTTGATGAAGATTTTTATTCTAAAAATCAAGAAGTAATTAATGAAGATTATATTTCTAAATACTTACCTAAAAATAAATTTACGATTACTTATGCAGGTACCTTAGGTGTTTCTTATGCATTAAACAAAGTTGTTGAAGCAGCAGCTATACTTGAAAAGGTAGAACCAAGTATACATTTTGTTTTTTTAGGAGATGGTATCGAAGAAAATAAGTTAAAGCAACAAGCTAAAGGACTTTCTAATGTTACATTTGCTCCCAGAGTTAGAAAAGAGCAAGTGTTAAGTTTTTTGAGTAAATCATCTTTACTACTACATTCATTCCAAACGAAAAAAGTATTTGAGTATGGTATTTCTCCAAATAAATTTATTGATTATATGTATAGCGGAAGGCCATCTATTGTAATGTTTTCTGGATATAAAAGTTTAATAAATGATGCTGGATGTGGAGAGTTTGTTGAAGCTGAAAATATTAAAGCTCTGTCTGAAAAGATTATTGAATATTCTAAAAAAAATAAAAAAGAATTAATTAGAATTGGTGAAAATGGGAAACGATACTTAGAACAAAATTTAACATATGATATATTAGCTAAAAAATATTTAAATATTATTTTAGAAAATGAATAGAATTTTAGCTCTAGTAATACTTGTTTTTTTAAGCCCCTTTTTTCTTGTGGTTTCAATATTTATTTTGATTGACGATGGATTCCCAGTTTTATTTTCTCAAAAAAGGATTGGAATTAATTATTCATTTTTTAAGATGTATAAATTTAGAAGTATGAAAAAATCAACTCCAAATGTTGCAACTCATCTTTTAACTAACTCTGAAAAATACGTATTGAGAGTAGGCAGGATAATTAGAAAATTAAGTTTAGATGAATTGCCAAATCTTTTAAATATTGTTAAAGGAGAAATGGTTTTTATAGGGCCAAGGCCAGCATTGTATAACCAAGATGATTTAATGAAATTAAGAATTGAAGCTGGAGTAGACAAATTAAAACCAGGATTAACAGGGTGGGCTCAGATTAATGGCAGAGATGAAATTAGTTTAGAAGACAAAGTCAAACTAGAGAAATATTACATAGTCAACAAGTCAATATTTCTAGATATAAAAATCTTTTTCTTGACATTCATCACTGTTTTTTTAAAAAGCAAAAATATATCTCATTAATTACATCAAGAATCAAAATATTTGTAATTACTAAAATTATTTTAGTATGAAAAATTTATACTCTTTCAAAATATAGTCAAAATAAATTTTCAAGAACTAATCTAAATTTGAATACATTTTAGCATAATAAAGCATTTGCTCTACAAAATTCTGATTATTATCTATAATTACATCTAAAATCTCTCCTTTACCATCAGTTTGTAATTTAAATACTGGATTGACAAACCCTCCATAAGGTGCCTTATCTAAAGGTTTGGTTCTTTTTAAAACTTGAGCGTGAACTTCTTGATCAACATTAACACCATAAGTTTCAACCAAATCTTTACCTGCATTATAATCTCCTTCGGATTTAATT
>Ga0209716_1000480_pt1 | contig 37523 bp, 48 predicted proteins | sample COGITO_mtgs_1205_FD_184811 | JGI IMG/M metagenome (GOLD analysis project Ga0209716, IMG submission 184811) | Pelagic marine microbial communities from North Sea - COGITO_mtgs_120531 (SPAdes) (version 2) | ecosystem: Environmental > Aquatic > Marine > Epipelagic ...
TTGCAGACCCGTAAGCGAGCCCGTTCCAACAAACGTTTCATTCGTCGATAACGAACTCACAGTACCAGTACCAGAACTAAGGTTCAGTGAAAACTCAGTTCTAAATCTGAATCCATTTTCCAACTGACCATTAATATCTCGCAGAGTCTTGATGCTACCATATGGTAAAGTAAACAGTAGTCTATCGTAAGCTTGCTCTCTAATTGTTGCATTACCAGATGCGTCTAATATAATATCAGCGACACAATCAGCAATACTCGTATTATTCTGATAGATAGAACGAACTTCTTGGAATGTCTTACCTGCATTCATTGTAACGTTGTAGATATATGCATTAAATACTGTAGCAGGATTTCCATGAAAACCGCTGACATACTCTACAGATTTGATTCTAGCAGTACCAATTTTAGATCCTTCCCTTGCAACACCGGTGGTTCCGTCAGAAGCAACAACAACAATAGTGTCGCCTACGGCATAACTACCGCCAGTATTTCCGGTAATAGTATCCCAATCAGCATCGCCAAGTTCGATAATAGTGTAAGTTCCTGCCGTCAAATTACCCGAGGTAACTATACCAGATTCAGAAAATCCCCTTGAAGTGATCGCAGTTTGAGCGGTGTCATACAAATCAATTTCGTCACTGTTCTCAAAATCCCAGAATCCGACGAACTCGTTGACAGGAACAAAACTACCTAAGTTGATTTGAGTATTGACTTGTTCTACTTCTTGTGTGTCCAACCCTTTAGTTAGGTTCACATTCGCTCTAGAAATGATTTCGTTTCTATACCCAGAAACATAAGCGGTAAATGGATCAATTTCCAATAATAATAAATCTGAATCCCCACCCTCGATAGCAGAATATCTACCATTGTTTGTTCCGGTGTTTAAGTGTTCTCGAATCGATATTCTAGGATCCGATAAAGTATAATCTCCAGATTCATCAAAAGTTCGTTTTGCAATCGCCTCTTCGATCTTACCTTCAATCTCAATCTCGCGGCGCTTCTTGATGATACCATTTTCAACTTCAATCATAGAAACAAATTCGGTTTCTGAACTTGCTGCGTTGTATGCAACCTTGACTAGTGAAGTGTCAATCTTAAGACGATCCGAACCTGGCGCCTGGAAGTTTGGTGTGCCCTGTGCGTTATCAAGTAATGTAGTGTCCTCAGCAGAATCCACAAAAGTTTTTGTGGGAACCAAACCAACTTTGTAGGAAGGCAAATTGCTGTACTTGTCGAGAATGATGGTTTGTGGAGAATGTAACACAAAGTGGTCGGCGATATACATAATACCTTCGCCGATTGTTGCTTTTGATCCTTTGGTATATGTAACTTCTGTTGATAGCCCAGCATTTACGATTGTTTGTGTAGCATTTGTTGTTTCGGCTAATGCATAATTTCTAGAGCCATACACACCAACAAACAACTGTTCACCGTCATCAAACTTTGCCTTTGCTCTATTATCTAATGGTGATGTGATATCATAGGTATATGTCTCAGTATTGTGAACAATAACAGGAGTTCCTGAAGTTGGAATTGTGCCCGAACCGGTCAAATCATTTACCCAAATGTAGCTATCCGCTGATATAGGATCAATGTCAAAATCAACAAGGGTTCCTGTTATCTGAAGAGATCCTCCATCAGCATCAAAAAATTGTACAGGTTCACCAAGAACCATTGAGCTAGTTGTCAGTCCAATAACTTTAACGCGAACAGAACCTGATGTCAAGTAGTTAATGTATAAAGTTTTAGGATCTGGCGCTGCCGAGTCGGTAACCAAACCAACAAATGCTCTAATCCCCGTATCTTTACCGAAAACTTCCGCATTCAAAAAATTAGAAACATCAACAGAAGATCCGTTAAAGTTATCTTGAAGCTTCACATAGTCCATATTCAAATCTATAGACTGCTCACAACCTTGTACGATTGAGCCTTGTCTAAAAAAGAAGTTCGCAAATCTTTGGATTTGTTTCTGCTGGATACTCTGACCTTGAGTCAGTTCCCTGGCTTGTACCGCCCGGCCTGGGCGATACAAAATCCTCGCAAACTTTTTTTCTTCATCATAATCATCAAAGTATGGACTGATGTTTAGGTTAATACCGCCGGGATTAGACATTTTACTTTCTCTTTTTTATAGGGTAAAATTAAAACTCAATAACTAATTTGACATCCTCAATCTGGTCTGTCGCACGAGAAATCGGGCTTCGGTTTTCAACATACAGTACGTCACCCGAATATGGTGCTAGTGCTGGAGTATCAACCCCAGCAGTATCAATTGTTCCCGTACCAGTTACTGTTGCGTTATTGATAACTGCGGCATCAGTCCAAAGCGAGATATCCAGTGTAGGTAAAGTCGTGTATAAGTATGAGTTTATAGAATCCCACTCAACAACTTTGGCCGAAGTTCCAGTAGAACCAACTGTAACAGTATCATCAACATTAAATGTTCCAGTAATACCAGTCAAAGTAAATCTAAACGTTTGTCGCATATTTGTTACTGTAGCAACATCTGTCGTACCATAATCATACGGATCTCTTACCAATCCAACTTTACGGAAGTCGTTGTCTACGCTAATTGTTCCGTTTTCCGTTCCGTCTAAACGAACATTCAGCATAACAAACTTGCCACCGAGTTCTTCGGGAGCGTTTGCGCCGTGGCCACCCTTGGGGCTAATAATGGGAGTGACTTCGCCTAAAGTACCACCACCGAGTGTGGTCAGATCTACTGAGGCAGAAGTATAACCGGCTCCAGCAGCGTTTAGTAATGCTGATATAATCGCACCACCACTAACCACAACTGTTACAATGCCACCGGATCCATTGCCGGTAAGAGGGATGTCGTATGAGTTATCAGTATAACCAGAACCTGCGGTAAACTTGTATACATGAACCCCACCGTCAATTGCAGCGGCAGCAACTGCAGAATCTGTTCTGACAGGAATAAATTCGTTAGTCAAAAACTTCAGCGCATCTGCTGTTGTCACAGTGTACATATATTTCCAGATGTATAAGTCTCCTGTGGTAAACTCGGTTGTGGTTGTTCCAGTAGGCTTCACTGTTGATGCAGAACCAATGTTATTTGACAAACACTTATACACATTGTATTCGTCTGTCATCACATAAAAATCGTCATCTAAAATATTAGTGTCGGAATTGTCATACTGATCGTATACTGTGCCTGTAGTCCAATTATATCTATCGACTACCTGAACAAGATCAGTTGATTGAACACGCTTTGCGGCATACATATCTTCCCAAGGTGAAAACTCAATCGAAGACGTGTCGTTAGTTGGTGCGGGTGGGTTTGCGTCATCCACAAAAGCACTAATACCACCAATGTAAAAATACATTTTAGTGTCATTAGCTTCTGAGAACGCTTCCAAAAATTGCTCTGCGTTATGAACGCGGAACTTACTAGTAGCAATAGCTGCCATATTGTTTCTCCTATATTTTTTTGTATTCTTTATTTATAACAAGTATTCTCGTAATGCTTGAACACTGGTATAAGTTTGTGTTGGTGTAACATTAACGATCATCTCGCTGGCGCTATTAATATTTGTTATAATAAACTTTTCGGTGTCTATAATAATGAATTCTCCAGTAGAAAACTCCGTATCAAAACTCGTCCCAACCCCTGTTACTGTAGTTCCTGAAGTCGAAACGGTTCCATCAATCCTAATCTGCCGATAAAGCGGTCTTTGAATGTCATAAGGATCGCTAAACTTTTTATTCTTATATGTAGAGATTTGATCTGCCGCGAGAACTGATATAGCAAGATTTCCAAATAACTCACCTGTACCTAAACCGAGAGGCTCTACAATACTGACAGATAGATCAAGTTCTTGTTTAAGCTGTCGCGCAAAAATAATTTGTGTCTCTGGTGCTGTATATATGGAGCTGAAAATCTGGATTTCCGAAGCAGTGTATGTCGGAAATTCTATAAACAACGATATCGAAGGAGACATATTTGCGCCAGAAGACGCAACTTCTATTTCATAACTGTTAGTAGAAACAATAGGCGCAGGATCTCTAAATGCAGAACTGAAGTATTTGATAAGTTTGATTGCTGAACTTGCGGTTGGTGTAAACGCGAGAATTTCTTCCAACACAACAACAGTAGAAGAAGGTCGAGGTTGCGTAATAACACTCGTGAAGTTTGCTGCAACAGTAATAAGTGACGAAATAAGAATCTCACCGAAAAACTCAGTTCCCGCAGGGTGCAAAACATCTTTGATAATCGAGCGATAAGTATTGAATCCCAATCCACTACGAATGACATAAGAGAAGTCTTGGAAGAATAAAGAGTCTTGAATTATTCTACGTCCAACCAAACCATCGGTTGTTAAAAATTGACCAGAACCAATCCCAATCCCACTAACCAAAACTTCAAGCTCCGCGTCAGTACCAGAACCAGAGACCGTAGCAGTTACTGGCTGTTCGTATGCGACTCCGAAGTTATCAATTTCAATTTCACGAATAGAACCCAATCCCAGCCCAGAAGAAGATTCCACAGAAACGGACCCAGACTCACCCTGAATACCAGTAGGTGTTAGTGCAGCCGATGACCCTGTACCTGATGTTACAGTAATCGTTGGTAATGTTAAGTTTGTATATCCAGTACCAAAATCGGTAAGTTCTATTCGAGAAATTGGACCCAACCCGTCAACCAGAGGGTCATCATTAATCAGTATACCATTTTCACCTTCCAGTGTAAGGTTAAAACCATCCTCAAAGGCAAATTCACTAGTATCGACACTTGGCGCTACTGATGCAACAATACCAGCTGCAGAACCAGCACTGAAAACAAGTGCATCACCCACAGCATAGTCATCGCCTGGGTTGTCAATTGTAATAAGTTTGTCGGTCAACGCACCAATAGATGATATAACAGTATCGGTTAGAGATAGTATTGGTGCAGCAAAATAATCCTCACCCCGATTTAAAATTGTAATTTCTGAAATTTCACCTACAGTATATCCACCAATATCATAAGTGTTTTTAATTCCAGTAACTTCTACGACAAGGCCTGTGCCGCCAGTATTTGTATTGTCTACAGTTGCACGAGTTCCTAATTGATATCCATACCCGACGCTATCAATTGTTATGCTCTCTATAGCGCCAGAGTTGATAGAAGACACACTGGCGCTAGCTTCAAATCCATTTCCGGAAATGTTTACACTATCTCCGATAGAGTAGCCAGAACCGCCATTCGTAATATTGAATCCAGAAACCAACCCGTAAATTGTTGTTACTAAAGTGGAATCATCAACAGCAAAAACTTCTTCGCCTCCGGTAAATTCTCCAGAAACTAACGAAAGCGTAAACTCAGCAAACTCAACTCCACCCAAATAAGTAATACGAATATCGATAATGTTAGCAACAGCGTTACTCGTTCTACCGCGAACAGTTTTATTGAGGAACGTGAATACGCTTACTGGTTGAGGTCCGTCACCTTCACCAGCATCGTATGTGGTACTCGCTCTCAGTATAGAAGTTTTTTCGAATCTTCCGTCTGATACACGAAGGATTTCGTCGCCCGGAAACCGGAAAATAACATCGTCATTAAATACCGCTTTGAAAAAATATCGATAAGCATCTTCTGTACTTTTCGCAGAGTAGAAGTCTTTGATTTTCTTGCCGACCAACCTTCTGTCGGATTCTGTAATAGTAGGAATGCCCCTATTCAGTTCAGATTTCAGGTACTCAAAATATTGCCCGGAGCCTTCGTCAAAAGATTTGTTTTCTATCAGTCTGTCAGCTTTACGTAAGACGTTATCTTCAGATTTACTTACCGTAGCTGTAACCGAGGATGCGTTTTGAATTAGTTCCGCAATATCAAAGGATGTCTTTGTTGACATCTTTAAGACAATAAACCCATCGCCTACATGTTTTATTTGCCCCTTAGAGTTGCTGGTTTGCCCAGTGATTACATCACCAACGACAAAAGTTCCCGACGCATTCACATACGTGATCCGCGTAGACTCCATCCATTCATAGTACGCTTGCAGAAACGTCTGGAAGTTGTCGGTATCGAGTAACGGCAGTAAAGTATCTACCGAAAGCGAAGGTTTGTTTGTTACATCATTTGACATTATCGATTAACTAAGCTGATTGTTTTATCGTTTACAAGACTCACTGATATATCCGTATCTTTAATGGCTACGATTTGCCCCCTAAGTGGGAGAACGTCTTTATTCTGCGGCACTGCGGTTATCCGCAACGTAACACCACCATCGCCAATTGCTGTAGGCTGGAAGTCATCTAATACGATTTGCCCACTGACGTAATTGATAGTTCCTACATTCTGAGCAACACCAATAGCATCTCCGGCCTCATTTACCCGAAAAATACGAATAAGCCCACCATTGTCTTCTAAGAAACAATTAGAAAACCCACCATAACTAAACGTATTTGAGGAAACTTGATTTCCTACATTGTATGGATGGGTTATTGGTCGATTTTGTGTTGTACTATTTATAGCATTAGAAAAACTGATAGTATATTTCGCTGACGAATTCAGCTGCACGTCAAATTCCTTTCTCATCCTCACAGTAAGATCTGAACTTAGAATAGACCTCTCAGAAGTATCGATTGCACGAGACAACTCAGAATATCTAAAGTATCTGGAAAATTTATTTAGATTATTTGCGTTATAACTGATGGCAGTGTCCGCAATAGTATCCTTTAAGCTTGCTTCTGTAGCAATGGTCTGATCTGGGTCAAAATTTGCTGTAATAGCCAAAGTCAGGTAGATGTACTCTGGATCCACAATTTCTGTAGATACCGTCAATACTTTTTTTGGGTTGATAATATTTTGAATAATGATCTGCTTTTCTGTTGGTGTCAATACTTCACCCACCGACGGTCTAATAGCAATAAAAACTTTACCGTATGCTGGAGGATCATTATCTTCCCCACCCCACACAAGTACTGAAGAAACATTTGCTTGCTGAGAAACCAATGCAGAATAATCCTCTGCAGTAACTGCTCGATTTTGCGAGGCATAAGCTTTTGGTGCATTAAATTTGATCGAGTCTAAGCTCTCAACACTTTCCCCACCAGAAGAAAACTCCGTAGCCGCAAAGGTCGCCGCGCTGACACCAACAATATCGTCTTCTAATGTTACATTCAGAATACCATTTCCAGCAGCCCCTTTTGTTACGATGTAATCAAGATAGACTATGTTACCATCATCTAACGATTGCCCCAAGGAACCAGAACCAAATGCCAACTCGAATTTTCCCCCATCAATTTCTTTGATATAATATACTAAAGATGAGGAATCTACACTGATAATAGAAGATGCCAAGGTGAAAGATCTAACCGTAGAATCTGTGCTGGAGTTAACAACACGAACCCGTAATGTTGACGTGTCAGCATTTGCGTTGTTTATGATTATTTTTTTCTCTGGGTTGCTTGCGTCATAAAGATATTGTTCTGATGTGTACGTACCTTCTTTCAGAGTAACATTGCTCAAACTATACACACCCAACGTTGGAGTTATAACTAATGATTCTGAAACAGAAAATACATAAGAAACACCGTCAATCGAAGCTTTAAATTTTGTTCCGTAAGGAACGGAAACCGTCGCCGGAGTTCCTGTAGGTGTGACAGTAATCGTGCCAGGCAAATTAGCAGAAGTAGCAGATCTAGGAACATACCCCAATGTGTCCGCCAACGCAGTAACGGAAGATCTTTTTTGTGCTGTGCTAAGAAAAGATTCTGCCGATGCCATATTGGTGTAGAAAGAGTTGTAGTATGTGTTGTACGCCAACAGGTCTAACAAATTTGATATACCAGAAGATTCGAAATTGTAATCCGAAAATGTCGATTGCCCCTTCAGGTATTGCTCAAGATTGCTCCTGATATCACCGTACTCCAACCCATCAACTTTTAAGTTTGTATCGTTAGCCATTTTATGCTCTATTAATTACTGTATTTATTTCTTGTTTTGTTGAGTACCCATCGACATAATATTCTATTATGATATTGATCCCATAGTCTTCCATATTAGCTTCTATTGCTATAAGTTTAACCCTAGGCTCGAACTTATTTATAGCATACTCAAGATCCTTAATAATCAATTCTTCTGTGTTAGAATCTTGCTGCTTGAATATGTGGTCATAAATAAGAGTTCCGTACTTAGGATTGTATGGCTTGGTGCCTACTGGAGTTCTAAGCAAATTTTGCAATGCAGATTTTACGGCACGTTCACCCGAGATCGCTCGAACCTCACCCGAGCTTGGGTTAGCAATAAAATTTAGCGATAAGTCTGAGTACAGTTCTGCCATAAGATTTATGAACCTTCTTTCATCTCTTGAATTTCTTTACGAATCTCTTTAGTCAATTTGGATATTTCTGATAACGCCTTTCTCGCCCTAGAAGCTGACACTTTAACACCTTTTTCCACAAACTTATCACGTTCTATCAAATATGTTTCAAAAAGATCTACTAAAACTTCATGGTTTGTCATAATATTCCTCACTTTTTACTTGACATTTCCTTGACAATGTGGTTAAATAACAGTGTAGCCTATCCATAAGGGTATTTATAATATTTATTACTAGATACCCAAAGCATCTTTAATTTGTTTTACTGTGATAACACTACCGTCATCTAACTCAAATTCAATGGATTTGGCTTTTATTCTTACTCTTTCGTCATCACCACTCATCTGAAACTTAACTTTATTATCGATTTCGTGGATATAATCATTCCTGTTAGTTTCATTTGTCACTGAATAATATACTGATGGGAATGATCTTTTGGTTTCTGCAGACCACTTATTCCCTGTTGGCCCTAAATTGGATTCTACGTTGCCAGGCAGAATTCCCATAACAACAGGTTCTTGTGCATCGTTGCCATCTAAAAAGAAACCTACTACCCAATCACCGACATTCGGTCTCCCATACGCACCATGTACATTTGATGCAAACAATGATGGCGCCCAAGGAAGATCTTCTGTGGGAATCTCATTAGAGTCTTTGCTGGAATGGTATCCAAATATTCTAACCTGAACTCTACCTAAAAGTGCAGGGTCCGAGTTCCCTTCGACAACGCCTATCCACCATACAAACTGATCCCTACCCAAAAACATATTATCGCCTTATTGTTGTCGTTAGCCCTATAGCACCAAAGTTTCCATCTGTTAGCACACTATCTTTTATGATCTGATTTATTCTAGAATCTACGGCGTATTTTGTAACCACCCCATCAGACTCCGTCTTTTCTGTAATGATGGGATTTTCTACCGCAGGTGCTTCTGATGGTTTGTATGCGCTCTGATTTCCGCGCTGAAAATACTCCGCATATCCGTTCAAGTAAGTATTTGACAGATACTTGATGTCCAGCGCAACCGATGTAGTTAAAGTTGAGAACTGAGATTGTGTGGCTGCTAACTCAGCTTTCAGTGTGTCAATAATGCTAGACTGTGCTTCTGGAATTTTTGTTTGTTTAACTTCTGCTACAGCATTTGCTAAGTAACCCTGTTCTGGGGTTACAACATCAATATTGTTTTCCGCAGGTCTTCCTCCCAACAAAGATTCTCTTACAGACGATCTGGAAAGTTCTAAGTGTTTAGTATAAATTTCATTTGTCAAAAAATGCTTACATGCCGTAACAAAATACTTACCAGAATACATATTGTTTTCTACAAACTCGGGCGAATTTGGATCAATAGTTTTTGCAAAATCGCTGGGTAAACTTAGATTGACAATATCACCAGCACCAATTTCATTAGTTCCTCCGTCAATAGCAACGTTGACTCTGATACCCGACATAGACAATGATCCATGCATATCATATTTTATCCACTGAGTTTTATCTGTCATAGGATCGTTGATTGCTGGTGTATATATCCTTTCGCCCGGTCTTTCTTTGGAAGAGAAATTTCCGAATATACTATTGCTATTGACAAAATTATTTACATAAAAATCATTGATTCCATTTTGGTAATCAAACTGATATGTCTCGACAGATCTTCTGGCTATGTTAACATTAGTCAATTTAGATTTGTAAAAACCATTACCCATATTAGTCATATGATTGAAATTTGTCTGCGGCTCTACACTTTCTGCTCTGACAGTTGTTTCTGCTCCTGCTGCTTCGTTGTAGGTGATCGAAGGAAAATATACAATATTGTATATATCAAACCCGTCTCCATCAGAAAGTTTTGGGGATAATGATCTCAGGTTAGACATCCCAGCAAATACTTTCCCAGTAGATACTCTCTCAAAAAATAAAAAGTAATCTCCAGATGCGCATGCTCTTTTCGCTAAAAAATTTATTGCTTGTATAGGCGTGTATCCTGGCGACACAAAAGTCTTATCTAATCTCGGTAAGCTGTTTGATATATTGACGGTAGTGTTCATCTCGCTACACAAGTCTTTTACTATTTCGCTAATTCTTCTTTGACCACCCCAAGACTTGTACACTCGTTTCTTTTGTGATCGAATTGCACTTTCTGATGTGAACTGCAATCCGTACCTTATAGCATTGTTTGCAGAAACTTCACCTTTAGTTATGGTGTGAATAATTAGGTCCGAACGATCGATGATTACGTCTTCAGCATTAGGTTTGAACAGTTTTATTTTCAGATATTCTCCACCCGTAAACTGAAACTTTTCTAAGCCCCCAACATAATCTAAGATTTCTACAGATCCTGAAATTGATGGATTGAAAATATCCTCATATATATTTAATCCTGTCATCACTTCAGACAAAGAAATTTGCTGCCCGTCGCGCAGAATTACTGATAAGGTATCTATGACATACGTGCCTGCAATATGTGACTGAACAACAGATTCTTGGCTGGCAACCTGACTAGCCAAGTCTGGAAACTTACGTGCAACCATTACAAATTCTCAGTTGAGTTTAATATCTCACGAATAGCTACGTCTAGTTTTTTGATCAAAGAAGAATCGAGCAACTTAATATTTCTTTTTTCGTTGTTCAAATATTCTTCGTATTGGTATATCGACTGAGAATATTTGTCTGTCTCGGAAGAACTTTCATATGCCTGTTGGCTTGTGATAATGTCATTGACATAATAGTATGCAATATTTGTTTGTGCATAGGTTAAAGATCCGTATTTTTCAATAATATATTTCTTCAGAGTTTTTTCGCTCCGAGGCCATTCGTCGTACATATTGTGAATACCATTCAGCAGGAGTATCGCATAAGCATAGCTAGGATTTCCATAGAATGTGTATGCAACATATTCTGGTTTTTCACCGTCAAGGATTATGTAGTTTCTTGCACCTGTTGCACCAAACGATCGAATTCTATCGTTTATCTTAACTCTCTGGGTAATATCAACACCAGTCAGATAGTGATAATCGTCTACTTTGTATGATAATTTTTTATAATTTTTGAACATTATACTAACTTTCTTCCTCTATCTCGGTCGATATTTGCATCACCATAAGTTCTTGGTGTCACCTCAATTAAACTGAGCGATAAGTTTGTTTCCGATGGATATCCGTCTTTCATGAATGTCATTTTTTGACCACCGTAGTCTGTAGAGACGGCTTCTATAACACAAACCTTACTCTGAAACTTCACCTCACCACTACTAGCTCCACCGAAACCGCCTATACTTTGACCAACTATTAAATCAAATTGTAAAAGATGCGGATACCCAAATGTGAAATTTGAACCTTCACCCACAAATCCTTCACCGTCTTTTCCTTCAGCCGGTAATCCCGCCGAAGCTGCTATGCGTAAAGCATTTACTGCAGCATTTATATTGCGAGCATCCACAGAATTCCTAGGCTTCAAATTAAATGGTAACTGATACCTCCTGAACGCAGGACCTTTAAATAGTTGTTGTTGCATCGGATTTACGGTTCTTTTAGCTAAGAATTCAAATTGCGAAATGTTTCCTAACCCAGCAGATCCTATAAACCCAGCAAGGTTTCCGCCGGCCTTCTTCAAAGAATATTCAAGAGCATCTTTAGCACTGTAAGCAAACTGGCCAGCTGCGTCGCCAGCATTTTTCAAAAAATCCGCTTTCGTGCTTTCAAAAAGATTTGTGAAAGCTTGAGCACCTTCGCCCTGACTAACTCCACCACCAAAAATAGGACCATCTTGTACATAACTATTTGTATTAGTCAAGTTAAGACTGGGGGGCGCTCTCAGTGTAATAATCGGCGCGTCTTTCATTCTCCCGCCATCTTCTGCTATGAGGGTAAATTGTATTTTCGGAACTATGTATTCGGTATCTCCAACAAAGCTTATAGTTTCATCAAACCCAACATATCTATTCTTTGCACTCTCAATAGAAGTATTATATACTGGATATGATCCATCTTCATCTTTTGCTATGGAAAACACTGTGCGCGCCATTTTTTATGTTCCTAAATAACTAGTCTTTTACTTATTTATAATGTGCGTATGCCATATTTCGGTTACAAAGGAAAATATAAACCAAAAAATTACTCTAAGTATGAGGGTGATCCTACCAAGATTATTTATAGAAGTCTTTTAGAACGCAAATTTATGGTTCATTGTGACAATAATCCAAACATTTTGATGTGGTCATCCGAAGAAGTTATTATACCATATATTTCACCAAAAGACAATAAATATCATCGGTATTTTATGGACTTCAAAGTTAAGTATGCGGATAAGAACGGAAAGATTGGCGTTATGCTTATAGAAGTTAAACCATCCTCAAAAACACAAAAACCCAAACCAGCCAAAAAATCTAAGAGGTACATCGAAGAAGTTTTTGAATGGGGTGTCAACGAAGCTAAGTGGAAAGCGGCAAGTGAGTATTGCAAAGATCGTGGTTGGCAATTCAAAATAATGACAGAAAAAGAACTCAGGTGATTATAAATAGAATATATGTTGATATTTAAAGAACTAATATATAACGGTGTCCGAGCAGGGCAAGTTCCAGCAAGAACCAAAGCTGCGAGAACTTGGTTTCGTGATGCCGCATCTCAGGCTTCTGGTGACTTCAGACCGTCTAGTCTTGTTCGTCAGTTTTCGGAAAAACGGCGCGTGAGTAGACCTGAGCCGGGGTATATGTATTCCTTTAAATATGATCCGAAACACAAAAAAACATTGCCATACTATGATGTATTTCCACTAGTGTTTGCTGCTGAATTTTATAGTGATGGATTTTTGGGTATAAACTTTCACTATTTACCACTACCGCTAAGAGCTAAACTAATGGATGCACTTTACACAATATCGTCAGATAAAAGATATGATGATGAAACTAAGATTTTGCTCAGTTATGATATCTTAAAATCGGCATCAAAATTTAAAATGTTTGCCCCGACAGTAAAACGGTATCTGTACTCATATGTCAGAACACCATTTTTAGAAATTAATGCTGTCGAGTGGGATATGGCGTTGTTTTTACCTATAGAAAGCTTCAAGAAAGCGTCTGCTCAAGAAGTTTGGAAAGATAGTCGAGGAAAAATCTAATGGCCTTCGATGATGGTAAAACCGGTTTTTCTCTAAACAGATTTAAATCTACTATACAAGATTTGGCTAGACCCAATTTATTTGCAGTTAAAGTTGGACGCCCTAATATTTTTAATACCGATAACGCTAGAGCATTTCCTTCTATGGAGTTTGGCGGATCTTCCTTTACAGGCAGTAATATTTGGGAAGCAATCACCGCTTTTATTCGAGGAGACTGGAGTAACGATGATGTTTTAGCAGGAATAGTGTTTCCTGGCGGTTGGCCAAGCGAAGTCATCACATGGGCATCTAGTTATGGTGATTACACACGAGATAAGGATATACATTTGGTGTGCGAGGCTGCAGAATTTCCAGGCAAGACAATTTCCACAACCGAAGATGCATTGGCGGGACCCTCGTTTACTATGCCATATGATACTGTGTATAACAATGTGACACTTACCTTTTTGGCTAGGAAAAAGATGTATGAAAGAGCGTTTTTTGATTTGTGGATGGAAGGTATTATTGGTACAGGAACTCCTCAAAACGATTCGGCAAGTGGTATTAATATTAGGTTTCGTGCCGGAGAAATAAATTATTACGATGATATTCATGCTCCAATAGAAATATTTCAGCTAGACGAAAAATCAAACCAAGTGGCGAGAACTCTTCTAGCAGAAGCATATCCAATAGCACTAAGTTCAATGAATTTGAACTGGGATGAAAGAGATACATACCAAAGATTTACCGTGACATTTGCTTATAGATATCATAACGTAGATTATGATGATAGTGCGTCACCTTTTTAATTTAAAACTACTGAGGAGTATACTATGGCTTTACCAAAAATTAAGACACCAACACATGAATTGATTGTTCCTTCATCTGGCCTGCCGATGACATACCGGCCTTTCCTTGTTAAAGAGCAAAAGATTTTGCTTATGGCACTGGAAAGTAACGAACAAACAGAAATGATGCGCGCCATCAAACAAATCATTGTAAACTGTGTGATCGGTGAAATTGATGTGGATTCGTTACCAATGTTTGATTTGGAATATATTTTCCTACAACTAAGAGCAAGGTCTGTCGGCGAAACAGTAGATCTAAAACTATCACATTTCGGCGGGAAAAACTCTGATGGTGAAGAGTGCGCAGGGTTTCACCAGTATGAAATTGATTTGACTGCGATTGAAGTTTATCGAGAAGAAGGGCACGATCCCAAAATCCTTTTGGATGAAGAGTCTGGGATTGGTGTTGTGCTGAAATACCCAACACTCCATATGGCAGAAGATATTAATGAAGCCGCAGAAAAATCTCAAATAGAAGTTATCACTGATATGGTAGTTACTTGTATTGATGTCATTTTTGATAAGGAAGATGTTTATCCTGCGGTAGAATCTTCGCACGACGAACTCACTGCGTTCTTGAACGACTTGTCACAAGACCAGTTTGCAAAAATCACAGATTTTTTTAGTACTATGCCAAAACTGAAAAAAGACATTGAGTGGAAGTGTACTTTATGCGGAAAAGACGAAACTACTGAGCTGGAGGGAATGGCAAATTTTTTCGGATAAGCTTGTCTCACGACAGTCTTTTGAATCATTATAAAACAAACTTTGCAATGATGCAACACCATAAATACAGCCTAACAGAACTTGATGATATGATGCCGTTTGAAAGAGAGATTTATATTGCTCTACTTTCGGAATATGTGAAAAAAGAAAATGAAAGGATAGAAGAACAAAATCGGAAAGCGCAGTCTAAACGACGGTAATACAGAGAGAAACACATGGCATCTAATTTAGAAAGATTCAGCGGTTACATTGGCGGTAAAGTCAAAGGTGCGGCATCAGATTTTGCCGCAGGCGCAAAAGCCTCTGTGTATTCCGCAAATCCCGCTATGTTCGGAGGTATTGAATCTGGTGTTACTGGATTAAAAAATGAGTTTATGCGGGCCCGCAGTGGTGATGAAAAAAGAGCGAGACAAGAACGAGCACAAAAAAATCGAGAAAGGGGTTTTCAAGAAGAGCAACGCAACGAACAAAGATATGCTGATGAACAGCAACAAAAAATCTTTAAATCTATGGACGATAAGCTCGAACAAATTCTCAAAGCTTTATTAAAAGGTAAGGATGGGGGGGATAGTCTGCTTGGTGGTCTACCACTTTTGGGGTTGGGTTTCAAGGGCCCAGGCAAAACCCCACCAAGGGTGCCAGGCGTTGATGGTAAAACCCCACCAAGAGTGTCAGACGTTGATGGTAAAAAGCCACCAAGAGTGCCAGACGTTGATGGTAAAAAACCACCAAAAATTGTAGATCCGGAGCTTAAAAAAATTCGCCTTAGAGGTTTGGGTTTTTTTGATGATATAGTAAAGTCTTTCGAGAAAATGAAAACTTCTCTGTTCAAGACATCTATAAAATTTCCAGAATTGGAGCGGTACGCCACATCGATGGCCGATGACATGGGTAAATCCGTCAAAGCTATCGGAGATATGTCGGATAGTATCAAAGCTTCCCGAGAATCTCTCCTAGCAAAATTTGGTCCACAGACTGGGAAAGGCGGTAAAGCTTTATCTGGCGCCGCATTAGACAGTCGATTAGGTAAACTTGCCGGTGAAGCAGATAATCTACCAAAACTTATGGAACTGCCGGGCGAAGGCAAGGCTGGCGGCGCGGTAGCCGATGCGGCGAAAGGTGGAGATATATTAGACAGTATGTCCAAAGCAACCAAAGCATTTTCTGCGGAAGGTGCTATCGGTAAAGTTTTTAAGGGTCTTGCTGTGTTTGCTGCTGGGATGGGAAAAGCTGTCGCCGGTCCACTAAAACTTTTGGTCGAACTGACTGATATTGGTCAATTTGCAAAAGGGATAGGGAAAGTATTAGGACCTATTGGTATTATATTTGGAATCTTTGACGGTTTGATGAATGCTTTGGATACTGAAGGGTTGGCTGAAACTTTAGGCAAAGATGTCGGAAAAATCGGAATGCAGGAAAGGATTTCCGGATTCATTGGTGGATTTATAGGAAGCATTGGTGGATTGTTCGATTTGGTTTCCGGTTTGATGGGAATCGAACTCGAAGGCAAATCTATACAGAAAAAAATGACCGACACATTCACCAAGTTTTTTGATGATATTTTTGAAGAACTTGGGATCATTTTTAAAGCTGTAGGTGAGTTTTTACAGTCAGAACCTGTTCAAATTGTTTTTGATTATATCAAGGATATGACCGGAAACTTCATGAAAGGGATTGTGAGCATATTTAAACTTCTTGCTGCGATTGTCACTTGGGATGTTGACAAGATGAAATCTGCGGGCATTGATTTGAGCCGAGTGATAACAAACTCATTCAAAGCTCTCGGTAACGTTATAATAGATGCTATAAATTATCTGATTAATAAATTTAATGCCTTTGCAGGAACCGATGTAAGAACTATAGACAGATTTGAAAAGTCAGGGGCGGTAGAAGATTGGACGGATCGAGATATTGCGGGTTATTTGAGCGACAAAAAAGAAGAATATGACAACGTTGGTCTTAGCCGCAAACTAAGCGAACAGTGGCTGGCCACCAACGAAGCCCTCGTTACTAAGTATACTCAGGAAATGGCCGATAGAGGATTTAAGGAAGGAGAAGAAAACCAGCCCAGCTTATTGTCTGGCGATAGAGCGGATTGGGCGATTTTAACCGGTCAGATTAACAAAGCGCGCCGGGAAATCGAGGCGGCCGAGAAAGAAATATCACTTTTCGACGAACAAGGCCTTTCGGAATCCGAGATTGAAATAAAAACCAGATATGAAAATATTATTGCTGAACAAAACAGAAGAGCGGCCGCCGGAGCAGACCCAGTTCCGTCACCGTCGCCAGCAGAGGGTGCAGACCCAGTTCCGTCACCGTCGCCAGCAGAGGGTACAGAAACATCCGAAGAGGGCACAGAAAAACCACCAGAAGAACAGCCACCAACAAAGGGTGATACTACAGAGCAGACTGATGCTATAACAACTGCAACGACTGACGTTGGGAATATTATCAACGACGGCAACGTTGAAGCTATGGATAATGCTGCCGAGCTGTCCGAAGCGGAAAGACTTCAGCAAGAAGCGTTAGCGGTTGCAAATGCGGACCACCAAGCGAACCTCAATTCTGAAATGCAACGAGCGTACCACGTTGGTGTTGATAGAATGCTTGCTGGGCAATCGGAACTGATGAGATCTTTGGTTGGACCTTTACTGAAAGGTCAAGGTGGAGAAGAGGGTGGATTCTTATCCAAATTATTTGGTGGTGGTAAAGAAGGTGGGTTCTTTAGTAAATTCGGGGATTCTCTCGGAAGTTTTTTTGGTAAAGGCACCGGCGGTTGGTTCGATAAGACTACTGGATTCTTTGATGGCGCTAAAGACCTATTCGGTGGTATCAAAGATACTTTCGGTAGTATTTCTGGTGCGTTTGATGAGCTGTTGGGTGGAGGTGGTAGCGGCACAAATATACTAAAGACTGCTGGATTTGGCGGATCGTTTAATACCGGAGATCCTCTTGCAAATCTTCTTGGTGGAAAACTAAGCGAAGAACTTGGGTTATCTGGTGTAGGAACAAACGCTGTAGCAGGCACCCTTAAAAACATTGTTGGTGGTATGGGTGTCGGAAATAGTTTTCGATCGGCGCTTGCGGGACCAGGCGGATTAGCTGGCGGCCTCGGTGCAGCATTGACTATTGGTAGCGCTGACATAAACACCGTGGGTGGTGCTCTAAGTGGTGGTTTGGGCATATATCAATTACTTAAAGGTGGCGGACTGGCCAGCATGCTCGGCGGTGGTATTTCACAGCTGGGTGCTAAGATGACTGCTCAAGCTGCTGCAAACTTTATGGCAGCGAACGCCGGACCCTACTCTTTGGCATATGCCGGTAAACAAGGAATGTTGGGTGCAGCTGGAAACGCTCTGGGTAACTTTGGTGCTGGTATGGCTGATCCTACCGCATTGTTCGGTAACGGGGGTATGGCAACCAAACTCGGAGCTGGTGCTGGTGCCGCCGCTTCAGGATTTATGGCAAAAGGTGTTGGGGATTTTGTGAGTGGTGGTTATACGCTCAATAAACACTTAACTACTGCTGGAGGCCTCCTTGCTGGAATCGGAGCTACTGGCGCGCTTGGTCCTTTGTTGGCCGCAGGGCCGGCTGGTATTGTTATCGGTGTTGTTGCGGGATTGGCTAATAGATTGTTCGGCAGAAAGGCAAAAGAATATACTGATGTCGGATTGGACCTAAACATGGGTACCGACACTAGTGGTCAAGTATACAAAGATTGGATTAAAAAGGGCGGAACATATCGTTCAGATAAAAAAGGAACCGAATACGAAGCGTTGGACAGTGAATTGGTATCTTATCTGAATGATTCGGCAGGAACAATTCAATCCTCGTATGGTAAGTTGGCAGAAACAATGGGATTAAGTGCCGGAGCAATTGTTGGATTTACTAAGTCATATAAGATTTCATTGGAAGGATTATCTGGTCCAGAACAACAAAAGAAGATTGCCGAATTCGTACAAAAATATGCGGACGATGCAATTAAATCGTCCTACGGTAACGTTTCTAAATTTGCACTCGAAGGAGAAAAAACAACCGATACTTTTGTCAGAATGGCATCCGCTACAGAGAATGTTGCATATTGGTTTGATGCATTAGGATACACTGCAGAAAAAACTAATGATATGTTTAACAAGATGGCAGAGAACGACGGATTGTTCTCTGCTGGCAACGGCATGTTCAACTTCAATTTTGAAGATACCCCTTTCTATAAAAATATGATCTCGCAAATTGGCGGCGAGGCGGGGGCTTCTGCCCTAGACTATGAATTTGCTGGGGGTAGGGGTGGACCGAATGGTTACGGGATCGATATATATTCCCTTATGAATGCCAGAGCGATGGCCGCTGCAGCCAGCGCCGGCGCCACCCCAGTTGAACCCACAGAAGAACAAAAGAAACTGGCTATTGCAGGAGCAAAAGCTAATTTTGTTGAGATGTTGGGTGGACAACAAATGTTCGGCAAAACGATGCAAGGATATTTTTCCACGTTCTACTCAAAAGAAGAACAGGCCGAGTTTATGGCTCGACAAGCCACAATTCAAGCAAAAGCTGCTTTGGATGCTGTGGAAGCAGAACTTGAGAGTTTGTCGGATCAGTTCTCCGAAATTGATCCTAATGTTGCCGAAAGTCTTGATAACATTAAATCGCAAAAAGAGGTTGATGAGGCGAAAGAGAATTACAGAAAGGCGATTGAATCTGCCATGGAATCTGGGGATATGGCATTAGCTGCAGAACTTCTTAAGAGTTCTGAGGTGTTTATGCAAGCAGCAAACTTACAGTTGCAAGCTGCAGAAATGAATGGTAACGCAACTAAAGAACAGGTAGACTTATTTTCTGATATGTCAGAGTTTGGATCTGGTGGTGGTGGTGTCGAGCAGATGAAAGATACTCGCACACTCAACGAAATAGAAGAGACTGCGCTCGGCCAGATTGTTGGTGGTGGTTTGACCAGCAACAATGTGTCGGCTGGAGAATTTGGTGCCAATGTGGGTTCTGGGGTAGCGGCGTTGGCCGCCGAAGGTGTGGTTGAAGTTATGAACAATAATTCTGGAACTGGTAGCGCCGACAATCTAGTGGTTGGGGGAACTGCTGTAGAAAATCAGAATGTAATAAGTTCAAACCCAGCTATCATCGGCAGCAACAACATGACTAGTAATGATGTTATCAACAACGTCAATATAGCTAATGTTGGTGTTAGGGATTTCAACCCTATGCTCGCGGTTAACGTTAGGGGAATCACTATGGGTCATATCGGAATAGGTTCTATGTAGACAAAAAAAGGGGGCTTATCGCCCCCTTTGTGTTTGGTTATTCGATTATGCTTCTGCAAGCTTTTCGAAGTAGGTTAGCCCATCATCATCATTATCTTCAGCCCAAGGGTCTTCAGATTTTGTTTCTGCTTTAGGCTCTTCCACAACCGGTTGGGGTGTTGGAGCAGCGGCAGGCTGACTATAAGTACGTTCTTCATCTCGATCAAGAACAAACATCAATCGCGTTTTCAACTCATCATAAGTCTTAAAGTTTTCAGCACTAATGAATTCGGTTAAACCGTGTTCCAATGACCAGATTCGCTCTAAATCATCATCTGCTTCAGAAGCGGGTGCTGGAGTATCGAATTCTGATTTGTCGTAGTTTCTGTAGCCTTCTACATTACGAATCTTCAATTTAAAGTTTGCACCTTCCCATAAATCAAAAGGATTTACTGGAGTCTCATCTTCAAACTCTGGATTCATCATATCATTCAACTTGTCAAAGATTTTTTTACCAAACTTAAACAACTTGACTTCACCTTCGTTTTCAGGATTTGACGGATCCTTCACAACATAGATGTTTGCAATGTATTGCAATCGTCGTTTCTGTTTACGTGCGGTCTCTTTACCTTCATCGGTACCATCATTCCATAACTGAGAGTTTAGTTCAGATACAGGATCTTTTTGGTTGATTGTAGTTAGAGAGTTCTCAATGTACCACTTGCCAGTAGGACCTTGGAATCCGTGAGAAAAGGTTTGCACCCACGGCATGTCTTCCCCAGCAGGAGCGGGTAAGAATCGGATAACAGCATAACCGTTACCAGACTTGTCCACTACGGGCCGCCAGAAACGTGTGTCCTCGTAAGACTTCTTTTCTGGTCCTTCATTGAGTTTATTTACTTCAGTTGTGAGTTTCTGAAGATCTTTGTTACGTTGTCGCTTAAGTTCTGCAAAGTTTGTAGCCATGTTTTGTTGCCTCGTATGTTTTGTTTTAGTTTGTTTTATTTCGTTTTATCCACTTCATTCATAATATACCACTATTTATAAACCCATTACAGATTTAATAATAGATTTGCACTTCGAAGTATCAATATCCATAAATGGACGATACTTCTTGCACATCCTGCTGACCTCGTTGTATAACGGATCATTTATTATAGTATCATACTTTTTCATAAATGTCAAGAGTTCATTTAAAATTATTAATGTTTCGAGACTAATTTCTTTCTGGAAATATTTCTTTATTATTACTGGATGTTCTCCAGATTTTACAGCAAACATTTCGTCCAGATCTTTTGGCACTAACCCATTAAAGAACTCTATTTCTTCTTTGAAAGCGTATGATAATGACTCGCGTTTTCGTTTCCAGTCTTTATATGTAACTTCTCCCTTATCACTTAATAATTCACCTACCCAAATATTGGGATTTTCTATTAGGTTTGCCACTAAAAAGTCTTCTACGGTATCACCCTTCTTGGCAAGTCGGAAAAAGAAGTATTTGTCCGATCTCTTATCCAGAGATTTTGATGATACGTTGGATTTCTTTTGATACTTAAAATAGTCGTAGCTGTCGGAGGTGAAATGGTTTTTCAGTGCGACATACGTACTATATGCACATAAAGGGTCCAATATCAATCTCCTATGGGTAGTTTTGCGCCTTTGGATTCTACCATCCGCTGACTAATAGCTTCCTTTTCTAACTTAGATTTCATTTGCGCGGTAACTAATGCTGCGGCAGTTTCGATTTCAACATTATTTTTTTCGCAGTACAATACGATAGCGTCTATCATAGTAATAGGCGATTTCTCTCTTACGATTGCAGAAATCTTACTCTCAAAATCTTTTTGACTAAGAATTTTTAGTTTACTTTTTGAGATTTTTTCGTTATCTTTTGTCATAGCTCTCGGCAAATGTTTGTATAACTTTAGCATATTATTCTACGCCTTCGGATGGTTCCGAGTCTGTCTCAGACTCGACTTTCTTTTCGTCATATTCTTTCTGCATTTGTCGCAGAGCAGTTACAACTTGACCTCGCATTTCGTTGGCCGCTTCTTCGATGCAAATTTGTGCTTGCTCACTTTTACGTAGTTTAGAAAACTCTTCCGTTGGATTTGCACGTCTTTGTCTTAATAACTCTTTCGCGCGAGAAGCAATTATCTGTCGACTCTTCCTGTTGAATCCGCTTTGGTGAAGATCTGGTTGAGCAGGTTGAGTTTGATCGACCGGATTTTCTGCACGTAAAGTTAAAATTTTTGACGCAAATTCTCTTGAAGTTCTGGGCAAACTTGCATATAATCTTTTACCTTCTGAGGTAGAATTTCCTGCTTTTCGCAACAGTTTAGATTTTTTCCCGTTCATAGTGTAACCCTTTGTTTGATGATGTGCATATTATATCACCATCAGGGTGTATTGTCAAGTTTTCTATACATTTACTGCATTTAGTGTCAGACTCGTACAGTCTTCTTATCAAGTCATCTTTATTGGGATAGTCGCTTTCTTTGATATTCCGACAAACACAAATGACCATTTACAATTACTTTTCGGTTTTTAAAAGTGTCCACATGCCGTAGGCTAAACCTGCATATGCTGCTAACTTTGCAATACCGCCGAAGAGTATAATACTACCACAGATGGCAATTAATGTCAAACCGTCAAAAGAAGTCCGTTCTTGCATAAGTTTTGTTAAATATTTCATGGTACAATCCTCTTACCGTTGAGATCAAATTGATCGCGGTCACGATGCCCGTTCCACGCTACGAAACCAGCAAGACGGAGCGACCAATATGCGAGATAGTTCAGTACTTTGAAACCGTTGACTTCAATACAGATGTCACGGAACAATTCGTCTGCCATCTTTTGATCTAAGTTCCATTCTAACATCTGTTCTTTCTTAGTTCCTGATGTTTTTAATCCTGCATACTTGTAAGCATAGTCGTGTACCAACCCACCCATCAACAACACACCCACGGGTGATAAGAACGTTGCGAGAAACTTAGGCACTGATGCACCATCAAACTGAAATCCAGCTGGAACAACAAATTTATTATCACCTAACTGATAGTGCCAGTCCTCTACGATCTCCCACTGTCGTGTGCCCATCAACCACATCCAGACTCCTTTGAAGAATCCTTTGTCTTTGGTTGCGATAGGCAACGGTGACATCTTAGGCATATTCTTGTAAGTAAACCCTACACGTAGTTCGCCTTGCCCGTCAAAGTGACTGATTACAAAACCGGTGACTACCAGCACAGCGAGGATTGCCCATTGCCAAAATGTTGACATCAAATCTATTAACAGTTCCATTTTAGATCTCCTTTGTTGTTTTTGATATTTATATGACGTGTTTCTTCCTATAATCTTTTATCGCAGCTTTGATCGCATCTTCTGCAAGGACACTACAGTGGATTTTGACGGGAGGGAGGCAGAGTTCTTCTGCGATCTGGGTGTTTCTAATACTCCCAGCTTCATCAAGATTGCGACCTTTAACCCATTCGGTAAGGAGGCTGGAAGACGCGATAGCACTTCCGCATCCGTAGGTTTTAAATTTAGCATCTTCGATAATTCCATCATCATTCACCTGTATTTGTAAAAGCATTACATCACCACAAGCAGGGGCCCCGACCATGCCAGTGCCAACATCTTCTGCTTCTTTGTCTAGTCTTCCCACATTACGAGGATTCTCGTAGTGGTCCATCACTTTATCAGAATATGACAATTATGCCTCCAATAATAATACCAATAATTAAACCCACAATACACACCATTAAAAACTTTATACTATAATTCTTCATAGTCTTCTACGATGTAGGCAATAGCAGTCTTTGCTAACCACACTTCACGACCATTAGGTTGTACAAAAGGCACAAATTGTCTATCGTCATTCATAATCCACGGTATAATCTGATCATGGTTTAGAGATGAAATATATTCGTCTTTGGGTAAAGTCCCAATCATAGATGTTCCATTACTAAATGTAACTTTAACTCGCATGATTTTCTCCTAATCTGCGAGAGGATTGTCTAATACATTCTGTATTTTTTTATTTAATCTATCTTCTAATGCGTTAATCTTCAGTTCAGTATCAGTTTGTAGACTTTCTCTCTTATTGTCAAACCGTTCAGATGCTTTATCAATCATGTTTCTGACATCATCTTGCATCTCTCTGTTTTGATCTTCGATACGATCAACATTACCTTCCATCCTGTTGAAATCGTCTCTTAGATCGTTCTTGATACTGCGGGAGTAGTCAGTTGCTTCTCCCACAGATTCTTGTACTGCATCGAGTTTAATCTCGATTTCGTTGTTCCTTGCTTCTATGGCACTGGTGTCAATATTAGCAACAATTTCTTTCATGTCCATATAGTCAGAGTAGAATTCAAATGCACCCCAACTCGCTCCACCTAACGTAGAGAGAGCAGTGAGAAGAACCATCATCTTACCGCCCTTAAATGTCATGCCCCCAAACTCTACTTCAGCCATCATTCATCTCCTTCAAATTCTGGAAACTCGAAACGACGAGTAGGCTGTGTTTGCCCTTTAACGATAGCATCCATTTCCTGAACGCTCGCCATTAATTCTACGAATATATCATTTTCAGACATCTTCTATTCCTCATCCTCGAACGATAGTGCCCGAAGGTTTGCTATTTCTTGTTTTAACTTCATTACTTCGATTCTTCGTGCCTCTAACTCTAATTCGTATAATCGATTGCAATCAAGTCGTTTCTGTGGTGCGTTCAACGGTATGACAATTTTGCCGTATACACCCACATCTTTTACTAACCCTTCATCTTCCCAGTAATCGGGCAATTCACCCGTATTACTTGAATATGGTCCGTTCTGATTAATAATGCCCACAACTCCAAACTCTAAATTAACAGAACCACCAATTGCCATAGAGCATTCTAACTGCCCTGACCTAACTCTATCTGTCGCATATGATCCTGACATGTTCGGAAGATTTAAATTCAACGAACTTGAATCAGCAAACGCATTGCCACACATAAACATTAATATTATAAATCGTTTCACTTAATTTTTGAACAGATTTTCGATATTATAGATGTTTTCGAACCACCATCCACAAGCAACTTGGATTTCGAGCAAATATAAACAGCATCTTTACTGTCCTTCTCCCTTATATAAATTTCAACTTTCTTTTTTTCAAGGTGTTTAAATCTCATAATCTTGTTTTGCATTGCGAACGGTACTTTGTTCCACTCTGCATCAAAAACACCAAACTGATAATACTCCACATCGTCTCGCGCATTGAACAACGTCATTGTTGCATACAACACACCTTCGACATATGAAGTTTTTAATTTCGGATACGTAGGAGTGAACTCATGGGCACTTACGTGCCCACTCGCCCAAAGTATCAATATAATTAAATAGCGATACATTCTGCACTCACTACTGCACGATATACGCCGCCAGGAAATGCTTTCCCGTAACCGTAATCTGCCTGTGTTTCAGTCTTGAACCATGTGCTACCAGCAACGGTTAAACTGAACTCAGTCACATTATCGAACTCTACTTTAGCAGCATCGTAACCAGACATGCTGGTGTCCGATACCTGAGACGTGGCAGTATCGCCCGTCCATACTACAGTATCATTCAACGTGGGTGCTTCAGAAAATGAAGTAGGGTGTGAAATTCTCGCTTTATACAAACTCGCTTGAATCACATCGAAGCGTACAACAGGATCTACGCCACCGTCTGTGGGATCTGAACTCAAAACATCTGGGGTTGGGTTACCATACACACCAGCAGTATCGGGTGTCACAACACACTTCGACTCGACGTTTCCTACTACTTCCATTTCTTCTGCGTTTACACATAAACAAAAGGTCATCAGAGTACCGAATAATATAGAAGTTTTATTGAACATTAATGTTCTCCCTTATGCGTTATTTGTGTTACTTCTCATATTGTAAATCAACTAATTGCTGGTGCTTCAATTCAGAAGCCAGCCCCACTCTCAAACCTTTCTTACTGTCTGGAAGTTTACTATCTTTCAGCGGTTCAGCGTCCGGATATTCACCCCCACTTATCGCCACCAGATAATTCCGAGGCAAATAATTAGTCGCAATTAGCGCATTCATCAATAACTGATCTTGTTCAGCTTGTAGACTTGCGCCGAGTGACAAACCTAACATATCTTCCAAACTTGCCCTAACTTTCTTTTCCATGGACTTCGCCATTTTATCTCTTTCTTCTTTTTCTTCCTGCTCTTTCTGTGCTTGTAAATTTGCTTTGCGATCTATCTCTGCTTGAATATATTCTTCACTATTAGTATCTATCTCTTGTTCAGGAATTAATGTCAAAGGATCTGCATAACCTTCGCATGATGGATTGTCCTGTGGACTATTACAAGGAAGGTATTGGTATGTGTAATACACTTCAGGTTCTAATACCGTTCCAAATCCTTCTACTTCTATACTACCATCTCCCCAAAAATCAAGTGGGATTGAACCAACAGGAATTGCTTTACTAATTGTATTTCCTGGCAATCCAGACCAATCATCACTTGCTCTAAAAATGTATCCTTCTCCCTGTGCGTTTTCGTTCTGCACATGAACCAGCATATCATCTTCTGTATTCTTTTCTGTAGTGTACCTATAAACCACATTGTTAACTTGCAACCCTGCCGCTTGAGGCAAGACGTTTGACATTACCCAATTCAACCCTGCATTAGCAGCATTGTTTGATGTCGCATAAATTATATCTGATTCGCTAGATAAGGAGGAGGAGCAATAGACTAGCAACGCCGCCAGCACCCATGAGTGTCTTTGTACCATCACTTAACCCCTTCTCTTCTTCTTCCGTAGGAACATCTGTTGATGGTTCCAGTTCTTTGTTTACTGCCCAAGCAGCCCTTGCCTCATCACCGATCAAACCGTCAAACGGGCATGGTGTTCCTGCCATCAACATCGCGTCAAAAACTCGTTCGTCTTGACACAATGTAGATACAGCAGCAACTTTCATGCCCATATCATATAGAGTCTTAGATAATTTTAGACGCTCACAGTTTGAGTCAGTAATTTGAGATCCCATCGAGATACCCAAAATCTGAGTCTGAACAGCACCCGCCACACCAAAGGTACAGAGGTCACTGTTCGAGGTATTTATCGTAGGAGTGATTGCAGACGCAGGAGGTGATTTTAGCGTTGTAGTGGTATTAGAATCTACAGTACTTCTTGTGGTACTGTCCGTTTTAATTGTGTTGTCGTCTATTGGGGTCACTTCTTCTGCATATACAAAGGGGTATATTACAAAAAGAAGCACTGACAAATATCTCATTGTATTGCTCCGTCATTTTTATCTAAAACTATTTATAACAAACAACAATCAAAGCAGATTTTTATGGTTGGCCATCGTAATAATTTTTACTCAGCTCACCACGCTCTGTGTTTGTAATTCTATATCCGTTTTGTGTGGTTTCTTGAGTTGAGGTGACACCGGTAGTTCCTGCATTAACAGTAATCACACCGTCGAGTAACTCTGGTGTGATTGCCGTTAAAGTTAAAACCCCATCAACATTACTCGCAGTCCAATCAGTATTACCAGTAAACGCAGTTACGACTTTCCCTGCAATAGCGGCCGGGGAGTCTGCGATCGCTAGAGTAGTTGTTACAGAACCTTGAGGAGTTACTATAATCAGATCAGTAGCAGTCGTTGCCGCGGCAGTGAATGTGATTTCTTCAATATGCAATCTGCCAGTAGCATCAATAGCCTTACGAGTCCTAGCATATGTTTCTTGCAGATCGCCCCCCTCGGGTGTGTATGACCTTATACCACCAGCATAGGTTCCGTTTGCATCTGAGTACGTGTTAGCACCCGTTGCAGTGTTTTCATATTCCCAAATTCCTGCCGATCCTGGCACTGTTACCCACGCCATGTCTTAATCCTCCACCCAACTCATTGAGATTGCATTCCGAGATATTTGCTGGGGACTTCTAATCAGAACAGACAATTGATTTGATGGAGGAATTGCAATTCGAAGGTCTTCTAGAACTTGACTACCCGAACCACCGGCTTCAACATCAAAGATGTACATTAATCGTTGGTCTCCTAATGTCACTACGGAAGTTGTATTAGAAGAGGACGCTGAGGAATATTCATTCAATGAAACGAACTCTCTGGTGGTTGCTAGCCCTGTTGCGTTTAGAAGTAGAGCAACTGTAACGGGACCAGTACCACTGAAAGCGGAATTAATATTTTTTAATAATATTTCTCTTGTGTTGATTTTACCTCTAAACACTAAATTATTGGATACTGTTAAAACGTGATGCCAAGTGTCGGCAGTTAGGTTGGTATCACTTTCTCGAAAAGTTGCGGTAGGAAATTTCGTGGTCGTAATGACACCTTCGATAGCACCCATCATAGATCCACCTTCAACTACAACATCAGTTCCAGTGCCGCCTAAAGACGCGGCAACATAACCAATCTTCAGAGATGGATTATCGATATGGACATCTACATTGCGATTGCTGTAGTGTTCGTGGTGGAAGTAAATCATATCACCATTGATAGGATTCTCAATAGCGTATCGAATCTCCCCAGCACCCAACCAACGAAAGTTGATTTGAAATACATTTAGTTTAGTGGGGTCGATAGTAACTTTAGAAGGTCCATTGCCATCCAAAGTGTCGAAGTTGAAATCTGCTTGTGCTGTCCAAAGAGAAGTATGAGCAACACCAACCTGAACATTAACTGATGTGGCAGTTGTTTGAGTTGTGCCAGCATCATAGTTGAATGCACTACCTTTAGCCCCAACAGATCTTGCAAGAAAACAAACTTTATCGTCGTATGTTTCAACAATATAGAATGGGTTTCCTGCAAAAGCAAGAGCAATCTTCTGTGCTACTTCTTGTACGGTGTCTCCAGTCGTAACTCCAATTGTTTCAGTAGACGTTGATGCACCTTGAGTTGGATATGTAATAATGATATCTGAAGTAGCACCAGCGGGTGCGGTAATGGTAAGATTTTCGATGTGTGCCTTACCGCCGTTCTCACGTAACACACCAAACTCAGTACCGTTAAATCCAACCTGTACTGCTTGTTCTTGTGAGAAGAAACCAGCACGTTGAGTATAACCATCGACACCTACGCCGGGAGCACTTTCGGTAAACTTAGCAGTGAATCGTGAGACTGCACCTTGACCTGGGCGATACCTCACAGCACGACGAGAACGAAGAACTCCGTAACCGAATTGACCAGTTCCGGTAGTGACTCGCATTAGAGTATCAGTTGTTCCTGCGGTGCCACCTGCTTGAAATGTCTCAAACTGTTGAGGATCTAAATCGTACAGACCGTCTAACTGGAGAACAGGCGTGACAGGAACAGCAATTGTTTCACCGAACGCAGATCGTGCGGTAGCACCTTCATTGAAGATGTTACCGTATTGATCCGATTGCATCTGGACTTCATACAGAGTTTTAGTGTTGTTGCCAAGTTCTTGACTATTTTTATTCCACTGTGCCATTATTTTTTACCGGTATAAGCGGCCGCTCCGAAGAAAGCGGCGACGAGGGCTGAGATTGCGATGAAATAAGTTGGCGCGATATCACCGATGATTGTTGCGGCATTAGACAAACCAAACAACTCTGTCGCAAAAATGCCAAAAGGATACAACAACATACCAAACAATGCAAACCAAGTCATCTTGCGTTGAGCGTCACGTTGTGCATCCTGATCTTCGAGTTCTTTACGCCGGAATTCCAGATTTAGATGTGTCTCTAACTCTTCCGAAGAAATGTGTCCATCACCATTAGTGTCGGCACTCTTCGGAAGATCTACTGTGTGTTTCTTTTTGGTGGTCATTGTAATATACTCATATGTTCTATAATCGTATATTTATAACAATGGTTTATTAGAGAGCCTCTAATCTTTTCATCAATCGTTCTGCACGATTTGTCACTTGTTTGTGCCAACGAGAATCTCGCCCTTCGACTGCTGCTTCCTTCCAATCACCAGCAATAAGTGCACCAGTAAACTTCTTAAACTTAGATAAGCGAGTTCGTCCCATGTTAAACATCATGTTGACCACGATCTGCTGGACTTCTTCTGGAAAGTCATCAAAGACGCTTTCTGTGTATAGAGCGTGACACTCACTGATTGCGGTGTCGAGGTCTTTTTCAAAACATTCCCATACTCTCTCTTCGGAGATTGGTGTTCCGAATGGTTCACCCCACTCGGGATCTTCATTGATAACAAGATGCCCCACCCCAAACGTGTGGTATCCGAGATGGTCTGCGTAAATCTCATACTTGACACCCTCGTCGATTTTTAATGTTTCGAATACTTCTTCTCTGTTCATTTTCCAAAATCCTCGTAATTTAAGATTGGTTGTTTCATTGCAATTTTGATCTTACCAATCAGAAAATCAAGATCGTCAACTGTTTCTTCCTCCAAGCTAACCGACTCCTGAGATACCATCGTCGGTTTTCCCTCATCATCATAATAAACCTCATGAACACCATACCATGACACATCGCCAACATTCGTTTTAACTATTCTATAACTCCAACTCATCAACTGAACACCTTAGCTAGTGTCAATAATACTGCAGTACCTGATATAGCACTACCAATCATAATGGCTTTATCGTTCCAACTACTTCCTACGTAAACCCAACAACACGCAGAGGTCGCATAAAGCACTTGACCACTGACAGTGAAATCTGCTTGCTGCAAAAATATTCCAGCGACAGCAGAAACTGTTGCAGCCCATTTGACGTAACTGTCAAGTGTTCCTGTTGGAGTTGTGGGTTTTAAATCTTCCACTTCCATTTGAAGATCCGACATTTCTTGTAGAAGTCGTTTTTTTTCTGCACTCAATTCCATAGCAAGCCTACCGGCTTTGCTCATTGTGCTTCCCTCAAAATGTTCTTTTATCTCTTCTTTCATATTTATAATCTATTAATTGGTCGGGATAGAGAGATTCGAACTCCCGACATCCTGCTCCCAAAGCAGGCGCGCTACCAGACTGCGCTATATCCCGATTAGTTAGGGCAGACCTCGTTTGACGGAAGCTATCCGAACGCATTGTGTACTGATGTCCGGCCTGCCAGCGGTTCAGCATTCACCATTCAAAGCAGGTGAAAAACTTCTCGAGATCTGTTTCATAACATATACATTGTATACTATAAGAAACATTATTGGTGGAAGGGGCTGGATTCGAACCAGCGTATCTCTCGCGTCAGATTAAAATGTATCTTCCCAGCGAACACCACTGTCGTGAATATCCCAAGATGATTGTGTTCTTCTGGATCGCCCATCAGGCTTTCCACTATTTGTAGATGGTGCTAAACCAATCTTCTCGTTGATAAAATCATTCAGCACTTTAGACGGCGTTACATCATTTTCGTAACACCAAATTTTGAACTTCTTACGGGTCTCATCATCAATCAAAAAGTTCAGTTGTTTGAGTCTCGACATAATAACTGCTCCTTTAAAATGGTGCCCCCAGAGAGATTCGAACTCCCGTCTACGCATTACAAGTGCGTTGCTAAACCAACTCAGCTATAAGGGCATAATTTTACTTTTTCCAGAACTTACCTTGAATCAACTTTTTACATACTACCAAAGGATTGTAATAAAACTTATACTCCCAATTATATTGAGCATAATCCGTTTCATAAGTTAACCTTGGTGTCCAAGCTCTTTTCCAGTTGTCTACGATCAAGCCGTCGTGTTCTAATACTGCATGACCACCGCCGGAAGTTGAGATAAAACAAATTTTTACTTTGCGGGTGAATAACATCCACAAAAACTTCAACCGTGATTGCCCAGCTAATAACCATGCTACTGTCAACGCATAATCTTCGCAGTCGCCTTGATCTTTTTCTTGAGTGACATCCAGAACGCGCCAATAGTCTGCGGCATTATACTGTTCTTTGTCAAACTCATACTCAAATAAACCGTTTACTTTTTCTACCGCTTCGAATTTATTCATTACTTTCCTTGACCTCTATATTTTTTATAGTTTGCTTTTTTTCTCTTGTTCAAAGAAGACTTTTTGAAGTGCCCTCGTCCTATTGATGTACCTTTCGGTTTGTGATCGACTTTGGTAGATCCTGATGATAGTGATTTTGCCATAATACTCTCCTAACTTTAAAAATGGAACCAGTTTTTTCTGGGCGCTGGGGGTCTTCTTTCGGTGGATAAGAAGACACTGAAAACTGGCAAAAAACCCCGAAACTTATGCGATAGTATTCTCGTACAAGTCTCTTAATCTTATAAACTCACCTATATAGTCATCGCGTTTTTTTACAAACACTTGTGCATCTTTCTCACCATCAACCGCAATTATAACCACAAGTCTATTTATAGGGATTCCTGTCAGTTCTTCATACATAACAGAATATGCTGAACACTGAACGAAATAATTCTGAATCCACTCTTCCTTCTTAATCTTCTTGGAAGTCTTGAAATCAATCACCGATAACTTTGAGCCAAACTCGGCAATACAGTCAACTGTTCCTGCAGATCTCAAGTGATGAGAATACAAAGGTGCTTCTAACGCATGCACTTTACCTACGTGCTTGTCAAGCGTACTCTTCAAAGCAGAAAACATCAAGTTATCCATAGGCTGCTTGGTTTCCACCAGATCATTGTTCAAATAATCTTCGCAGAGTTTGTGAACGCGAGTTCCACGCGCAGAAGCTTGCCCTGAGATTTTATTTGCTTCAGCTTCGCCTACACGTTTTCTCCACGCAAGAATAGAATCCTTGCTGAGTTGCCCTGTGATTGTAGTCACGGAAGGATATGCGTTACCGTTAGGCACCGCATACAACCGGCTTCCGTTAACGTTCTTTCTTTTCAGGGTAGGCAGTTCCTGCGCCATATTTAAGTGTTCAAAGTTCATAATTTAAAATACACCGTTACGTAGTTTTTATCGTCTGCATCAACCCCTAATGATACATGATGAATGGGGTAAATGTCAAGTTTTTCTAAGCGATTCTTCAAATTCTTTTTACTCCACGCAGTAAGCTCCGGTTCCAAGTCAGAGAGCATAAACTCCTCGTGAAATTTTATATCCACCGCAGTGCGAGAGGTGATATCATCAGTTACGAAGTATGTGCCTAAGAAAGTATTTTTGCCCAGATTCGTTATTTTATCCAGAACAACCTTAGGCACATACTTCACATTTGCCATATGCATTGCTAACTGAATATTTTTAGGATTAGGATAAAGCAAAGACTCATAAGATGTTCTCTTTACACCTTCTGGATTTTCAGCATCCCATTTTAGGGAGTCAACATTCTTGATCTTGAACTTGAGATTGTTGTATGCTCTTTCATATTCACTTTTTCCGATATGCGTCTCGGTGTATATCCTGTAGTTATTTTTGTCGCCATTTTTTTCCAAGCAAACCCCAATGTTTTTGCTACTATAATACATTTTGGTCATAGTGTACTTGAGAGACTGATCTATATTAAACTTACGTGCGAGGTTCCACAACCCCTCTGCAGAAATTCGATGTGACGGAATATAAGTCAACACCCTTTCGGAGTTAATTTTGGTTTCTTTGATTTTTACTGATTGGTCTACGTGCCGAACGGAGTAGTTTTTCATCAGTTCGCAAAAAGAAAGAACAGCAGGGTCATCCGAGACAACCCTGCTTAATGATATATTTTCCATACTATGCTACCTGTTTAGGTATCCTTGATATTTTTTCAATTTCATATACAGCATCTTCATGCTGAAGTTTTGCTAATATATAGTCACGTACCAATGAACTTCTCACAATATCTTCAGCGGTAAACTCTATCTTTGTAAATGCGCCCATATGGTACGCAATCTCAAAGAACTTATTTATACCACTAACATCGTTCTTCTTTTTGTTTAAGTCTGTTTGTCTGTAGTCACCACACCATATAATTTTTGACTGGTGGCCTACTCGCGTCATGACGGTATCGATTTCTTCAAATGTCATATTCTGCATCTCATCAACAATGATGATTGCATCGTCAAAACTCATTCCTCTAATAAACGAAGTTGATATAAACTCAACTACACCCTGCTCTTCCAGAACACTCCATGCGTCTTTCCTTCCGAACAAGTTTTCGCATATCTGCACATACGGCTGAGAAAACACACTCATCTTCTCGGAGACATCGCCGGGGAGGTGCCCCATATCTCTTGACTGTACCGAAGATCTAACAATGACGATCTTTTCGAAAGAGCTGCCTTTATCTAGTACCTCCTCTAGTGCTTTATAGAATGCGATAAATGTTTTTCCTGTTCCTGCAACACCATGAAGTGCTATAAAGTAATCACCTTGCCGATAAGAATCAAAAAACTTTCTTTGATTGTCGGTAAGTGGTTCAATAACATCCATATGATCCAGTTTTATACAGGATTTTTTTCTCGTAGTCGTTTCTCCGTTTTTAGCTTTTCTTGACATATAGTACCTTCCTTGATTAATTGAAGATACCCCATCAGAATGTGTTAATGTTCCCCAAAGGGTGGGCTTCTTTTGCTTTATGCAAAACTTCACGAAATCCATTATCAGGTTTTACCAGCCCGAGCCTTACGGGGTCACCAATCGACGGGGCCCCTAACATCACAGACTCATATTCGGGATTTGCGGCTAACCACTCCTCCCGCTCACTAATCTTCATTCTCATTTCAATGACTTCACGCGATTCTTTGTGTCGAAAGTTATACGTTGGCATAAGATACTCCTGATTGAAACCATTCAGGCGCGCCACGCTTCTTCCAAGACGCCAAATGTGTTTTAAATTTGTTATAGTAGTTGCGATAAGACGCCAGAGATGTCTCTAATACGCACTCCTCGGGCATCGCAGGCGTCGGGGCAGTAAATGGAGCATCCGCAATGTTGTTTGGGGGTGTGGATAGCCGTTCTACGAGCCCAATTTCGAGGCATTTGTGCGTTTTGCCGTATCGAAACGTGTATTCTTGGCACAATTCCACCAATAATGAGTGTAACCAAGCGTAATTTTGCTTGCTGAGACGCACCCAGACGGCGCTGGGGTGGTTTATGTGCGTAGCCAAGTATAATGTACCCTCTCTATCGTCAGGAAGCTTCCAGTGTTTCTTAGTGCGCTCCTCACCGGACTTTAAATAGACTTGTTTGCCGCTTTTATCCAGCGCAGGCACCATGACCATCTGCCCGTCAGCAAATCTATGCGCAGAAGACAATAACTGGCAGTACTCCAGTATCATTTTGACACAATGACTGTCATTATGAGCTTGCGCACACGGTTTAGGGTTTTCCGATAAATAAAATACGTTCATATTTCTCCTGTTACATACTTATATATGTCTTTCCAATTTCCAAATTTCGCAATAGATCCATTATACTCCACATTATAGGAATGGTCAAGCAAAATACTGGATAATCCAAGTGCACTTCCGAGTTCTGCATTTTCTATCTTGTCCTCAATCCAGAAACAGCCGGTATCTCTGTATGGTTCAAGTGCATCATCTTTATCAGCACCACAATCAAGACACACAATTTTCTCAAAGACGGTTGGACCGAATAACAAATCCAAGTTTCGCTTCCGTAGTCTTGCACCATCCGGATCCGTAGATAATGATGTGATAACATGGAAGACATACCCGTGTTCTTCGTGTAACTTGCGAACATACTTAATAGCATCCCGCAGAGGGCTCAACGTCTCAATCGCTGCAGATTCGTTAAAGTACTTGATGAGCTGCTGCCCTACCGCCTTAGTGAGTTTATACCCATCCTTGGAGTAAGCAGACTGCGTTTTGGCAAATCGCTCAGCCACATTGTACGCGGTTTCATCAACAACACAATATCCATTGCGAATCATCCACGAAGTAAACTTGGCTTCCCAGTCAACTAAGACACCATCACAATCTGTCAGTATCACTTTGTCTCTTATCATTTTATTCCTCAATCAAATCTGTATACTCGTCTAGTATATCAGATAATTCGCATAATGTAAAGACAGAAATTTTACCTTGTCTCCACGCATCCTCTATAGCGCTGTACACCTTTAGAGTCTTAGCAACTTTTTCCTCATAAGACATCACATCTTCTTTTGCAAAACTCATCGAAACGCATCCTCCGTTTTAACAAACACAACATAGTCGGTGTTATGAAGAGGAAATCCTTTGTCATCATGCACCACGGTAGCAACGGCAAACCCATCGTCAAAAACCTCTTCGACAAAACCGGTTTTGCGTTTACCCATACGCTCAAAATTGACATAAGAACCATTCAGGTATGCTTTAGGGTTATCGCTCATGTATTATCTCCATCAGTATATTTTACATCATTTTTGTTAAAACGGTTTAAGCGTTCTTGCTTACGTTCTCGCTCACGTTCTTCCAGAGCAAATGCTAGTGCCCATAGAAAAATCATCGCACCAAGTACACCCATTGATATTGCCAAAAAGGTATCCATCTTAGTGTCTCACTGCTACTCTTGGCTTCCACCCTTCGATGATGGTTTTAGCCGTCATACCGAATCCCATAGCGTCAAGAACACTGCGGATGTATTCGATCTCGTCGGCTTTCGCAAGCCCTGCGTGGTACGCACGAGAGTCGTCAGCCATAGTGAAGAACCAGTCGTGAAACTTACATTTCTCGTGAAGAATCTCTAACAATTCGTCTGAAGTTTTACCGCTCAAGTCTAATCGCTCCATTTCGATTCCTTATTGATTAAAAACATATTATGACACAAAAAATATGGTTTGTCAACACTTTTTCTTAAATAAACACAATAATAGCAAAGAAAGTTCCAAAGATCAGCATAGATCCCACAAAAGAACCGAGGACACCCTGCATGAACGTCTCGTCAAAGTCGTTCTCTGCGTGGTTGAATGTCATTTTCCTGCGGCGATCTTCGGGGATGTACACAGAACCCACCTCGTGATTGAGCTTTCTTCTTTCCATAATAATCCCCTATGCATACCAACTGTTGTAGAATTCTCGTTTGCCATCCCACTGGAAAGCACTGCTATAGCTGTTGATCTTGATACCATACTCAGTGATTCGCTTGGTGATTGTCTCTTCACCAATGAAAGCATTGTGAACAGGAACCACGTTCTGCGCCATACCGTGTGAAATTTCAGTACCCTCAACAGCACGACAAGCGATAGGACGCAACACGACAGTGGCATTGCCTATCTTCTCGACGACCTGAAACGCATCAACGTTGGTCTGCTCGTAACCCCAAGAAGAGACAAAGATGTCATCAACGATTACACTGTTACGTGCCATCGTGGTTCGCTCTTTCTTCTCTGCAGCACGTTCTGCTTTGTAAACTCGCTTTGCTTCAAGATCA
>Ga0209716_1000489_pt1 | contig 37196 bp, 57 predicted proteins | sample COGITO_mtgs_1205_FD_184811 | JGI IMG/M metagenome (GOLD analysis project Ga0209716, IMG submission 184811) | Pelagic marine microbial communities from North Sea - COGITO_mtgs_120531 (SPAdes) (version 2) | ecosystem: Environmental > Aquatic > Marine > Epipelagic ...
GCAACTTTTAACGGATGGGTGCTTTGAGTTACAAACCAAAAGAAGAAAACATTAAAAAATTAAAAAAGTTTTTATTAAAACTAGAAAAAAATGGCTGATTTATTTAATCAACAAATATCCGCAACATATTCGGGTTTACTTAAAACCTCAAGTAGTGGAGTACTAAGCGCATCACTCACTCAGATAACGGATGGAAGAGGTAACGGATCGCCATTGTATATTTCAACTACAGTTGGTGCAGTAGACGGTGCTATTAACTTTTACAACGCTTACACTTTTCCTAGCGCAGATGGTTTAGATGGGCAAGTTTTAAAAACTGATGGAGCAGGTGTTTTGACTTGGGAAAATGATAGCCTTTCAAACACTTTAAATTTTTCGGGTGGCACAGGCACAGGCTCAGTTACTTTAGACAGTCAAGTATTAGCCTTTACAGGTACGGCAAATCAAATAGAAACAAGCGCATCAAGCCAAGCAATTACTTTATCCTTTCCAACTGCAGGTGTTACACTTCCCAATGGATCAATAGCGACTACACAAACGGCTAGTGATAACTCTACAAAAGTTGCCACAACTGCCTATGTAGAAGCAGCCGTTGCAGCAGGCGGTGATGTAACAAAAACGGGAGCAATTACTCAAAATCAAATAGCAGTATGGAACGATTCAACAGATGAATTAAGAAGTGATGAAACTGTAACGATAGGCACAGATCATTCAATTACTTTATATCAGCCAAATACAAATTCTATTACAACTAATTATATTATTGGTGGTGGATCATCAATGACAACGGGGCAGCAAAATACGGGGTTTGGTAGTAGTGTTCTTACCTTAAATACAACGGGTGTTGGTAATGTGGCTATTGGATCAGATTCTTTGACAACTAATGTAAGTGGAAATAATAATGTTGCCATTGGACTTGAGACTTTAAAAAGAACTACTGCAAGTGATAATATTGCCATTGGTAGTAGAGTATTACAATTTGACACAACGGGTTATAAAAATACTGCAATAGGTGGCTTATCTCAATACAATATAACAACTGCTTATGGAAACACTTCTTTAGGATACAATAGTTTAATTTATAATTCAACGGGTATTCAAAATACTGCAATAGGGTTAAACTCATTAAAAGGGGTATCAACTTATTCTGCATCTAATAATACTGCTATTGGTTACAATTCGGGTTCTGCAATAACAACGGGTTCTTATAACGTAATCATTGGTTCGAATACGGGTAGTACAATAGCAACATCATCTAGCAACATTATCATTTCAGATGGTAGTGGAACTATTAGGCAAAGTTTTGATTTTACGGGTGCTGCTACTTTTAATGGTGCTGCTACTTTCAGTGGTAATGTAACGGCGTCGGGTGGATATTATTATGGACAAAGTACAAATAGTTTTGTTAGATTAGATAATACTATAGGTTCTCAAATTGGATATAACAATTATGCTTATAGCCTTTATGATAGTAATGGTGTTAGTTTTTATACCGCAGTTAATGCAACGCCTACGTTAAAACTAAACATCTCATCGGGGGGTAATGTAACAATAACACAACCAACAAATGGAAATGATGCGGTTTTAAATTTAACTGCTAAAAGTGCGGGAGGTAATACTAGAACAACATCTTTGACTTATGATGCAGATACTGAAAAACTAATAATAAACAATGCGGGTACTGAAATTTTAAGAATGGGATCAAGTACGGGAGTTATTGAGTCAAATTACGGCATTGCTTTTCCTAATCAATCAGCGGGTAGCGGGGCGGTTTCATCATCAACCTTAGACGCTTACGAGGAGGGGACTTGGGATGCTACACTTACCGCTACTGCGGGTGGTGGTACTTTTAACTTGAGCCCTAGCTATAATAGTGGTACATATACAAGAATAGGTAATACTGTTACCGTAACTTCTTATCTTTATTTAAGTTTGCCAAATACAGGGACTCCCACAGGATATGCTGTAATTGGCGGACTTCCTTTTACTTCTGCCTCAAGCACCCCGAGTTATACTTCTTGCTCTGTTTTTGCTCAATCTCTTGATTCGGGGGCAAGTGGATCATTAATGGCGATTGTGTATACTAATTCTACAACAATAGGGATATATAGATACCAAAATGGGGTGGCGGGAGTTAGCGCAAATTATATAAAACAATATAGTGAATTAATAATTAGTGCTACATATCAAATTTAAAATTATGAGTTTAGAAAAAATAATAAAAATAGATCAAATTGAGATCGTAGGCGATTACAAGGCGGTACAAGTTAGAACGGCAACGGTAATCACAGATGACGGCAAAGAGTTGTCACGTTCATTTCATAGGCACGTTGTTCATTGTGATGCTGACATAAGCGGAGAAGATGCAGAGGTACAAGCGGTATGCAATGCGGTTTGGACTGATGATTTAAAAGCTGCTTATCAAACATTCTTAGATAGTCAAACTCCACTAGGGGAGTAAGCATTACCCACATTATTAAAACAAGAGTAAATTATGAAACAAATAGAACCAATAGATGTTTGGCAGAATGGAACAACAAAAACTGCCGTTAAATTACAAGCACAAGGTACAAGTGTTACCTTGGGACAAGCAGCCTCTTTTTATTGGCAACTGTTAACAGAAGAAAATTATCAAGTAGCAAATGGAAACCTTGGAATTAGTGGTGAGCAATACGATGCTTGGGGTGCTGATGATGATTACGTTTACACGATTATCGCAGAGGATTTAAACCTAGTGATTGTTGGTGATTGGGTTGATCCATCAGCAGATGCGGTAGAAGAGGTGTCAGAAGAAGCAAGTGGTGAATCAGTAGAAGCTAATGTAGACGCGTCAACATAATATTATTTATCTTTGAATTTTATTAATTAAAACAAATACAGAATGTTTGAAAACAAAACAATTACATTTAAGGAGGCGGAGGATTATCACAAAGGATTAATTCTCTTAACTAATGCAATAGAATCTTCACAAGAAGGTGTAGGATTTGATTTAACCTATTTATTAAATAAGGCAATAAAGAAGATGGAATCAGATTCACAATCAATGGTAGATGCTAAGAAGCAAATGCTTGAGGTTTACGGCACTTTAGAGGAGAATGGTACACTAACACTATCAGAGACAAATGAAGACGTTATAGCCTCTGTAAATAAGGATTTAAACGACTTCTATGCTAAATCAGATGAGTTTAGTGTAATTAAGGATAAAATCAACATAAAAGATATAAAGCATCTTAGGATAAAGCCAAGTTTTTTGGTTCTCTTTGATAAATATCTAGACGGTTTAGAAGAATATGAATGATAGTACTAAAGATGTAAGGGCATATATTTATGGGTTATTAGATGATAATATAATCTATGATGCTAGTGCAGTCCCCGTAGTGGCTAAAGCTACAGACCAAACTACATATCCCTTCATTGTTGTACAAGCAACGGGATTGGTTGACGATCCGTTGAAAGATAGATTTGGGGGTGTGTATGAGGTGCAAGTCCAAGTACACACCAAATACCCATTAAACTATGGAGGGCAAGATGATTGCGATGATATATCCAATTTAATACTCCAACAGATAAGAGTTAGAAATGCTACATCAGATTTTGGTGCTGACACAATGTATATATTTAAACAGACCACCCAACGGTATTTAGATGATGATGATGGGCAATACGAATATTTTACTAAAATATTAGTGTTTGAGGCAAATGTGATAAGTAATGCTTAATGGAAGTTTATTTGTTTTATATCTTGATGACGATCAACTTCTACTTTCAAAATCCAATAATATATCATTTAGTGGTGAAACACATGACATATCTACTAAAATACCGATCATAGTATCATCTGATACTAGTTACTATTGGGAGGCTGCAAATACAAATTGGGAGTCATCTAATTTCACTTGGGATCAAACTTTATATCAGACTGCCCATTCGGGATGGAGGGATATAATGATGGGAATAAGATCGGGTAGTTTTTCTGCTGATGGATTATTAGAGATTAAATCAGAGGGTCTTTTTTGGGAAGAAACAAATCATTATTGGGATTCTTATAATATTAATTGGGAGAATGCTCCTAAAATACAAAGCGTTTCATCTGTTTTAGACCAATACCTAATAGAAAGAACTAAATTAAAGTTTGATTTAGTAAGTGATGGAGTTGCTTATTTTAGTGGATATTGCTATGTTAATCAATATGAGGTAATAGCAAACAATGAGGATGTTCTCTCTTATAACGCAGATTTTAATATTACGGGGGTTACTGAGTAATAATATTCTTTTTTTTATTTATCTTTGAGTAAAATATTAAAAAATGAGTGTAATCAACGGAACTGAACTAACTTTATATGTACCTAATAACGATGCATCCGCAACTGCTGATACTTGGATAGCTGTAGCATTATCAAAGTCTTCAAGTTTATCTATTTCGGGAGAAAACCCCGATATATCTACAAAGTCAAGTGAGGGATGGACTGAAGTAATCGGTGGTCAGAAGAGTTGGAGTATAGACTTTGAAAGTATGGTTGATCTTTCACTTACCGCAGAAGCATCGGGTACTGCTCAAACTAATACGGGTATACTTACCTTGTGGACATATTTTTCTCAAAGAGCAAAACTAAAAGTAGCTTGGGGACAAGGAGGTAACTTTTGGTATGGTTTCGCATACATAAGTTCTTTAGACCAAAGTGCAGAGGTAGAACAACCGGTTAGTTTTAGTGGTAATCTAGTTGGAAGTGGAGTACTTGCTTTAGGAACTTCAAATCCTCCAACATTTGCAACACCTTAAATCATTAATTAAACAATAATTTTATGGCAACAAACAAACACAGAGGCACTTGTCTAATAGACATTGGTGGAAAAAAAAGAGGACTAGTCTTCAATATGAATACTTATGCAATATTTTGTGAAGGTATGGATGTTGAATTATCTCAAATAGAAGAAGCCTTTAATGGTAAAAAACAAGCTAAAGCATTCTGTTGGCTATTGTATGCTGGATGCGTGGCATATGATGAGAAGAGTAGTGTTTCTATAGATTACACTATTCATGAGTTCTACGATTGGGCAATGGATATCTCAGAGGATGATTCCGCAAAAGTGATGAATACAATGATAGGTTCTAGAGATTTAAAGAACGACAAGAACAACGGATTATCTAGAAATGTTGTAGAATCCAACAAAAGCGATTCAAAAAAAAATTAGTTACATGGGATGATATACTAGACCAAGCAATTGGTACTCTAGGAATATCTCCCGATATCTTTTGGAACATGACTTGGTCAGACTTTTTAAGGTCTATTGAGTCATGGGTTCATAATCATAATCAGCATTGGGATAGAACAAGGTACTTAGCTACTTTGACTATCAATTGCTCTTTTGGTAACAAGAAAAGAATATCTCCAAAAGACCTATTTAAACTTCCTCACGACAATGCTGACGAAAAGAAAACCCCTCTACCTACTCACGAAGAGATAAAATCTATTATTGGCAAGGCAGTAAAATTACCTATATAATATTAGTTAAATTTGTGTTATGGCATTAGGAGACAATAAATTATCAGTTTTCGTTTCACTCAGAGCGGAACAATTTCAGAAAGGAATAAAGAAAGTACAATCGGGTTTTAAGACATTAAACAGAACTATTGGTGCTTTTTCAACTGCTTTTGTTGGTCAACAAATATTTCAATTATCAAAACAATTTGCCGATGCTGCTGGTGAGATGGAAACCGTTGAGCGTAGTTTTGCTAGGTCTTTTGCTGGAATATCTAGTTCTGTTGAAACTGAGTTAGGTAAATTAGCTGACTCACTTAATAGAAATGAGACACAACTCAAAAAAGGAGCGGTTTCTTTTAACGCATTCTTTAGTGGATTAGGTTTTGTAAGTAAAGAGGCTGCTAATATGTCTGTTAAAATGCAGACATTGTCTTTAGATTTAGCCTCATTTTTTGGTATAGCAGATTCAAATGCACAAAAAAGATTTTTATCCGCATTAGCTGGTTCTCCCGAAGTTTTAGATCAATTTGGTATTAACTTAAAACAATCAGCTTTACAATTAGAATTGTATAGGATGGGTTTAACCTCAACCGTACAAAACACTAGCGAGGTAATAAAAACACAAGCAAGGCTTAATATAATAATGCAAGCCATGACTGATTCGGGTATTATTGGAGATGCAGCTAGAGGATTAGATACCTATCAAGGTCAATTAAAGCAATTTGATGCTGCTTGGATTACTTTTTCTGAATCAATGGGTACGGTAGTTATACCAGCTATAGTAGCAACACTATCAGCAATAAGTAAATTATTTAAGGCTTTTGTAAGATTTAAAGAATTACTTAAAGGTGATAAACTTACCGAGGAAAGTGCGTTACAAAGAAGCGGTAGACTTAAGGAAGAATTAAAACTCCTTAAAGAAAAGTATACTTTAACTGAATTAATAGCAGATGCTACTCCTAAAGTTGAGAAAAAAACTCCAAAGCAAACAAAAGAAGCTGAAGAAGCGGTTAGAAAAATTCCCGTTGGTGAAACGCTAATTAAAAGTCAACAAAGAATACTAACAAAAGAAGAAATTACAGACTTACTTGTATTAAATAAACTAATTAAAAATGCTAATGAACTAAAGAAAAAAATGAACGATGTCGGTATTGAAACAAAAAATATCTCTAAGGATATATTGCGTTTGACCGATATAAAGAGGGTGCTTGATGTTAAAGTGGCTGATCAACTTAAAGAAGAAAAAACAATAAAAGATGGGATTTTAAAAGGCATAGAATCAGAAATAGACCTTATAGATAATAAAAAGAAACTTAAAGAGGAATTAAATTCATTAAGTCAATTAAGCGCAATTGAACTTGGAGGGATGGCTCATGAGCAAGCCTTACTATATGATTTAGAATTGAAAAGAAATGATCTTACGGGAACATCGTTAGATAAATTAGCTGAAATAAAAAAGTTTTATGAGATTCTAGTTAATTTATCTAATAGGATTAAGCCACCTCCAACGGGAGCTACAACGGGTTCAGTTGATATACTTTCAAAACAAGTAAATATGAAGACGGGTCACGTAATGGGGTCTGATGTGGCGCAAGATAATCTTAAAAAGATGGGTCTTGAAATAAAACAAAGCACCATAGATGGTATTCTTCGTAAAAATAGTGACAGAATTTCATCTATTGGGATAAGTGGTAAAGAAGATTTAAAGAAAGCTGGTGAAAAAATGAAAGAAGGTGGTCTTACAATTATTGATATTTTAAGACCAATAACAGATGCTATGGCTGATGTTTGGTCAGAAATATTAACTCCTCCCGATGATACTATTAGTAAAGAAGAGCAAAAAGAAAAAACAATGGCTGCTTTTGCTGGAATAATAGTTGGTTTAGGACAAGCATTATTTTCTTTAGGAACGGGTGCTTTATTAGCTAGTAAAGGGTTTGAAGAAGCTATAAAAGGTAATGTTCCAGCAGCACTTGCAATGATAGCTGGAGGTAGTGCTTTAATAGCAATAGGTAAGGGACAATTACAAAAAGTAAAGAGAAGTGCAGCAGCAAGAGAAAGTGCAACGGGAGGGGGTGCAAATGATGGTAGCAATGGTAATAGCATGGCTAGTTTTCTTAAAGCAATTCAAGGAGAACAAACATTTAGGATAAATGGTGCTGATTTAGTTAGTGTGGTGGGTAGACAAAATAATTTTACAAATGCAATAGGGGGATAAAGTATGGCAATATATAGAAATAAATACACATTAGAATTTGATGATGTTATAGAAGGAGAATTTAATGATTATAGACTAGAGATAAATAAAAAAGTAGTAGAAACAACAACTAATAATGTTACTATTGGAGCAATTAATAATAGTGGTGAAACTATAAATCAATTTGATCCCGTAAGAGTTGTATCGGGTGAAGTTGTAAGATCAAAAGCATCTGTAAGCAGTAGTATGCCAAGTACGGGTATAGCAACTACAGCCATAGCTAGTGGTGGTACTACACCTAATGGTATTTTGGTATCGGGTGTTCTTGAAGGAATACCCTCACAAGTAATTGGGTATGATTATTATGTTGGAATAAATGGAGGAACTACCAATACTGCACCAACGGGTACTAATATTGTACAAAGAATAGCAGTACAAGTAGCAAATAATTCTGCTGCTCTATTAGATGTAACACAAGAATTAACGGGATCGGGAGAACCTATAAAACTAACCTATGAGGGTGATGATATTTTTAAACCAATTAGGGCAAGTTATTTAGATATTGATTTTGTTAAGGTAAATGATTCAGACAATTATGATGATTTATTCTTAGCTGAAAACGATACGTTTCAAGTATTATTATATAAAAATTCAAGTATATTTTGGCAAGGTTGGGTGGGTTCTCAGTACATATCAGAACCATTTATTTCTGCACCCTATAATATAACCATTAAGGCATATGATGGCTTGCATTTATTAAAAGAATTAAGTTATATAACACAACCCGAATGTGCAAGATTTTTGGATGCTAGTGCAACTTATCAAGTTGATAGATGGGGTTATCAGCAGTTTAATAGAGTAATAGAAAAGATGCTTTATTTTACGGGATTAACTACTATTTCAAATCACGTATACTATGCCGTAAACATGAAATCTACAAGTCAAACGGATTACGATGATTTTGATAGATATAATAGAATACATCATCACACTTACTTAGTTGAGGAGGGAAGATCAAAAACAATGACTAAGGTTCTTGAGGATATATTAACGGGTTTAGGGTTAATTATATATCAAAGAGATGCGAAATGGTGTATTGTAAAACCCTCTGATTTAACTCTTGCAACTACCAAAAATGATTGTATAAAAACATCTAGTTGGATCGATGAATCAACTACTAACCAAAGTTACTCAACAAGTGTTAGGAATACAGATATATCATCTAGTTTTTATAGTGATGATGTACCATATAAGCAAATTGATGGTGCTGCAAACATGACCTTGCAATTCCCATTAAAAAGAGTAACAATAAAAGATGAATCTAATAGTAATGGGTTAATAGGTACATTTGGTTTAGATGAAATAATAGATACAACTAGTAATGGATTTAATGATTGGACTAGTAATGATGCGGATGCTACAGAAGTAGTTGTTTTTAAATATTCTGATCCAAATATACCGATTGAAGGGCAAAGTGATTATCAATCCTACATGGAGATTGATTTAGCATCAACGGGTGCAGTTATAAATGGTGAGTCTGATGATCCACATTTAATTAATGGTGAAGACAAAACAAATATTACAACAAATAACTCATTGCCAGCATTTAAGTTAAAGTTTAAGATGAGAGTTTTGGCTGCTGGAGTAACAAGTAATGATGAGTTAAGGGTATTGATATCCCCTAGATTAACTAGAATTGATAATGGCAATGTTTATCATTACTACACTAAAGAAGGTACTCAAAGTGTAGAAGATGCGTGGTTAACTGATGCAGAAGCAGCAGCAGATACTAGCTATAGTATGAATTATGTAACTATTGAAGGCAAGGGTAGTGTTAATAGATGGAAAACATACGAAATATTTTTTAAACCATCATTTATTAATGTTAATGTTACCTTACCTCTCTACGGTGCATTTGCAGTTTTAAAATCAAGTGGTGGTGGCGCATCTCAGCCTCAAACTGCTCCATATGCTTATTATTATGATGTCACTTATTCTGACATAGAATTAATTCCATTACCATCAAACCCAAGTTCGGGTAAGCAAGCAGTAAGTTCATATGATACGGTTGATTATATTGTTGAAAGTCCTAATAATTATAATTTTATTGAAAACAAAACCGTAAACTTTGGATCAAAAATAAGTAATACGGGGGGTAATAGGTTAATTTCTTTTGATGATGATATAACAAACTCAACTTATGCTTTATTTTTAGCTAATACAGATCAGCCATTAAAATCATGGTTAAATTGGAGTGATGGAGTTTATAGTGATAAAACACTACAAATGCATTTAGCTATGTCTTATATGTATTTATATTACAAACCCGTACGAAGAATTGAGGGTACACACTATGGGAATATGAAATATGGTGATTTATTGGTTGTAGATAACGGACTAAATGGCTCTCAAGGTAAGTTTTTCCCATTAAAGGTTGTTTTTAATTTCAGAATGGCAAGAGTTGATTTTACGGGAGATGATTTATTAGATAATTCATCAATAACCATATCTGATTTCGTCACTAAAATAAGATATAGTAGTAAAAATACATCTCATATTGAAACTATTTCATAATTATTTGGAATTTTAGATAGTCTTTATTAGACTTGTAGCTGAAATATTTTTCACATAAAACAAACACGTATGAATAAATCAGTAAATGAAAAGCTATTTGCTCTTCAGAATGAGATAGGTGCTATTAGCAAAGATGCTAAAAACCCGTTTTATAAGAGTAAATACTTTGATATTAATTCTTTAATACATCAACTACAACCCTTACTCCAAAAGCATAGACTACTGCTATTACAACCAATTGAAGAATCATTGGTGTATAGTAAAATGGTTTGTGTAGATACGGGTGAGTTTGTTGTAAGTTGTATGAAGTTACCCGAAATACTTGATCCACAAAAAATGGGTTCTGCGGTAACATATTACAGAAGGTATACATTGGGTTCATTATTGGGATTACAATCCGTAGATGACGATGCTAACCTTACTATAGGTGCTGGTACAAAACCCGTAACAAGTAGACCAAAAAAGGAAAAACTATCAAAGGATAGATTTGACAAAGCAATTAGTGCTTACAAAGCAAATCCCGAAATAGTTAAAGACAACTTGAGAAACTTTGAGTTAGACCAAGTTCAAATAAATAAATTAAAATCACTTAAAATAACCTTATAATTATGGCAGATTTATATTTTGCAAAATTGAATCTTGAGGCATTAGAAGCCTTAAAGGATAATGCTTACAAGGGTAAGTATTTAGATGTAGCAGTATGGGTAAATGATGACTTAGATCATACTGATGACAATGAGAATTGGAAAGCAATTTCTATTTCACATGGTAACAAGAAGAAAGGTGAGACGGTTGTTTATGTTGCTAACGGTAAGAAATACGTTCAGCAAGAAACAATGCCTTTTTAATGTTTGAAATTGTTAGAGTAGAGAAAGATATGTCTAACAAGATGTATCATTCAGTTGGGACGGAGATTATATCTTCGTCCTATTTAAAAGGAGTGTATAAACACTCTATAAAAAGAGCAAGTGTTCCACTAGAATCAAATGATGCTTTAGTTTTTGGATCACATTTTCACGATATGTGTGAGTATGGTGTTGAGGAATTTAAGAATAAATATTCTGTCATTCCCGATGAATGCTCAAACAAGAGAACAAAGCTATACAAAGAGTTTATAGCTGATAATGAAAATGCAATAACTAAAGTGGATTACAAGAAGGTTAGTCTTATGTATGAAACCTTGAATAGTAATTTATTCTATAGAGATTTAGAAGAGAATTATAGTTCTTATGCTGAGTATTCTTTTTTCGCTAAGAAAGATGGATTAGATTTCAGAATAAGACCCGATAAGTATTACTCATATGATTCAAAGATAGTTTACGTGGTTGATTTTAAAACTTGCCAAGATGTTACTAAATTTAAGTTTGATGTTAACACATATAATTATGATTTACAAGCAGTTTTTTATTCGGATGTCCTCGGTATTAATCCCTCTGATTTTTATTTTATTGCTATTGAAAAAACCTTTCCGTACACGACCCAAGTATTCGGCTTATCGGATCAAGCGATTGACAGAGGAAGAGCCAAAATGGATATAGCCATTGATAGAATTAAAAGGGGTGATGATGGTGTTGGGTATGATTTAGTCCATAGGATATGAAAATATTATTAACAAATAATCATTTAAATACTTTTGGTGGTTCTGAGAATTGGACATTTACGGTTTACTCTACTTTAAAGAAGTTAGGGCATTCTGTAGATGTCTTTTCTATTGATGTTGGTGGTGTTGGGACTCAAAGATTTGGTTCAGTATACACAACCATTCCCAATGTAACGTATGATTTGGTTATTGCTAATCATAATACTTGTGTAAAGATTGTCTTGGAGAAGGCTAAGTACTCAAAGCTTATTATGATGTGTCATGGTATTGCTCCGCATTTAGAACAACCAATTAAAGGTGCTGATAGATACATTTCTATTTCAAATGAAATTCAATACCATCTATTACTGATGGGATATAAAAGTGATGTAATACTAAATCCCGTTGATTTGGATGTTTGTTATCCTACCAAAGAATTAAACGAAACACCTCAAAAGATATTTGCATTGTGTCAGAACATAAACGCTCAAGAGAACGTAAAGTCTTTGGGATTTGAAACTGAATGCATACCTCCAACAAGAGATGCTAGATTAGCCATAAGCAATGATACGTTTAATGAGGCAGACATATGCGTTGGTCTAGGTAGATCAGCTTATGAGTCATTGGCTTGTGGTAGATGTGTTATTGTTTATGATGCTAGAGGATACAACGGTGATAAGTACGATAGTATTGTTACTAGAGAGAATATAGGTGAGATGCTAAGAAACAATTTATCGGGTAGGAGATTTAATAAATCATTCAATAAAGATAAAATTCTTAATGGAATTGAGAAACTATATAGACCAAATACAGATTACTACAGAAGTATAGCAGAGGATTACTTTGATGCTAAAAAAATAGTAAATCAAATATTACAATGAAAGTAGCTATAACAAGAGTTAGAAATGAAGAGGTAATACTTAAATCTACATTAGATAGATTATCATATCATTTTGATTGTGTAATAGCATTCGATGATTGCTCAACAGACGGTACTAGAGACATTCTAAGCGAGCATAAGCTAGTTAAACGTGTAATCACAAGTGATAAGTGGGAAAGTCGCTCAGAAGTCCGCAAAACGCTTGAGACAACTCAAAGGCAAGACCTATATGATTATGCAATGCGTAAGGAGGAGGATATTGATTGGATGTTGTATTTTGATGCTGATGAACATTTTTATTTTGATGAGATTAATTGGGGTTCTAATTTCAGTTATTTCTTTAGATTGTTCGATGTATACATAACTCCCAATGATGTAGATAAACCATTTATTGATAGAGAATATATTGGATGTGAGTATAGGGATATTCCAATGTTATTCAGACCAAATTCTAGAGTACACTTTAATAATCGTGTTCCATTGGGTATTGATCAATTACAAATGATTGGTGGAACGGTTAAGCATTTTGGTAAGGGAATATCTGTGGAGCATTGGGAGGAGACTTGTGATTATTATATTAATCATTTGAATGAGAGAATGCCTAACGGAGAAGATATTTCGACCAAATGGAAAAAAAGAAAGGGTAAAGCAATCCATGATGGTGTATCTGATTTTGGATTACCATTGATTAAGTGGGATGATAGATACACAAGTGAACATATTATTAACCTAAACAAAGTGTACAAATGAGAATAGATTTATTGACATTTTATTTTAACGATGAGGATTTCTACGGAATGGACTTGTTGAGTATTAGAGGAAAGGTATTGCTAGGAATTAGCTACGATAGTTTTTTTAAGAAATTTCACTTAGAGTTATTCTTTAAGGTTATTAGATGAAAACTCCTAAGACAAGGAATAACGGCACAATGACTGAGGCTGCTTTCTTTGGATGGATTAGATCATTACTAAGGAATAGATACATGAGAGGCTGGAAACCTCACAATGAGGCTGCTAAGGATAATAGAAGACCTATTACTTATAAGAGTAGATCAAGATGGGAATATCAATGCGCTGATTGTAATGATTGGTTCTTGCGTAAAGAGATTGATATAGACCATATAATACCTTGCGGAACGCTAAAGTCATTTGATGATTTAGCCGTGTTCTGTAATAGGTTATTCGTTGAGAAAGATGGACTGCAAGTGTTGTGCAAACCTTGCCACAAAAACAAAACACATGACAAAAAAACTGATTGAACATTACTTTAAACATTTCAAAGAGGATAGCTTTGTTAACCTAGTTTTAGAGGGTAATGAGATATTCGCAATAAATAAAGTAACAAATTGTAAACAAATTTTTGTTAATTCAGCTGAAAGTATTAAGATTACGGACAAGAAAGATTTAGAAAAAGTTAAAGATTACATTTATGACCGAACAAAGTTTTAAACAAAAACACCAACCAACAAAGGCATCATTGATTTTATTTGATAGCCTAATACATAAAAGAATACATCAGTACGATACATTGGAGGAGGCTTACCACATGAATAGATATGATTGGATGGCTAAGACCAAGTGTTATCTTCCAGCGTCTTATTCTGCCTATAGGGCAAAAGTCACTAGGATGACCCGAAAGAAGTCTACGGGTGTTAGAGCAAATAGATCAGCAAAGAATGTAGTTAAGTTCTATAGAGAACTTCAATCATGATTGATAGCTTTCTAGAGAATATAGATCATCTCCACAATGTGGTGGTGATAAAGACCAATCTACCTCAGAAGACCAAAAAGGAGATTGTAATGACGATTCAATCAATGAAGAGGAGTCTTTCTCAATATGTAGAAAGTAATTCATTAACGGACTTAGATGGTGTTAATGATGATAAATCTGATTTTTGGGATTGGCTGAATCAAGGTAGCAATGCTGAGACAACACATATCAAGGAATATGATAGAATGTTTAAGTGGAAATATGGATGGGTAAATAGTTGGACGGGATATTCAAATGAAGGAAAGTCTTCTTGGTTGTATTTCTTAATTCTAATCAAGCTACTACAAGACCCAAATGCCAAAGTAGCCGTATTCTCACCCGAGAACTATCCTAGACATAAGTTTGTTAAGGATTGGGTTAAGACAATGCTGGGGTGCGATCCAAAGTACTCCACTAAAGTGAAATGTGATAGGATGATAGAGCAATTCAATGATAGATTGTTTTATGTATACCCCTCAAATCACGACATAGAAAGCATTGAGAATCAGTTTAAGACGTTAATAAAGATTAATAAAGTAAACATAACGGTTATTGATCCTTTCTTAAAGGTGAGTAAGCCTACTACAATGAATGATTTACAATATCTGACATCGTTTATTAAGAGACAAGAGGTGTTTGCCAAGCAATTTAATGTAAGCCATCATGTGGTTTATCATCAGCTAACTCCGCAAATTGACGAGACGGGTAATTACCCCGAACCCGATATGTATAAGATAAAAGGTGGTGGATCAATAACAGATGGCTCTGACACGGTTTCTTCTGTTTGGCGACCTTACAGAAAGAGTGAAGAGGAAAATAAAAGTGTAATGATAAAGACTCAAAAGGTAAAGGATTTCGATGTTTTTAAGAATGGATATATAAAATTGGATTATAATCTCTCCAAAAACAGATACTTTTTAAATGGAATCGATATCTTTGAAGACTCAATTAAAAAAACGCATAAGAATGAATTATTTTAATTATGAAAACATTATTAAGCATAATGGCGTTAATGAGTGCTATAGTAGCACCTAATGCCACCATAAACAATCTCTGCGAATACACCATAACCATTGAAAAATACCAGCAAATAGACTCAGTTGATCACTTACTTGAGAGTATAATCCTTGTTGAGTCAAATGGGGACTCTTTGGCGGTTGGTGATACTCATATGGATACCCCAAGCATAGGGTTACTCCAAATTCGTAGAGTTATGGTAAAGGAAATCAATAGAATTTTAGAAAAACAAGGTAGTATGTTACGTTATTCATACTCGGATAGGTGGAGTGCGACCAAATCCGTGGAGATGTATTATATTTGGAAGGAATTTCATCATCAAGAGTCTAGCGATGAAACAATTGCTAGGAATTGGAATGGAGGAACTTACGGATATAAGAAGAAAGCAACAATCCAATATTGGGCAAAAGTTAAAAACAATTTAAAAAATGCACAATCCATTTGAAAATAATTTAATTATAATAGAAGAAATAAGAGAGTATTGGTCATGTGTTAATTGTGTTGATGATGCAAACGTAGCTATTATGGATACATTGTTAGGTGTTTTAGTTAAGATAAATAATAAGTATTCTGAGGCTTTTGTTGAAGACCAAATTAATAAAATAATAGATAATGAATAGCATAGGATTTTATCCACCAAGGGGTGTAGACGGTGTTTTGGTTGATAATCTATCAGAACTACCTAAAACTGCCAAAATAGAAGACTTTAATGAGTTTTTTAGGCTATATATTGACCATGAAAATGTTAGGTATATATATAGAGTAAAGAATCCAATTAGTCCACTTTTTAAATTACTATCAAAGATTAATGATTAAAGCACCCAAAGTAACACCATCAGTAAGGGTTTTTAGACCAAATACTCTTAGAAAGAAAACGAATGGTATTGTTATTCACTCTATGTCTGAGAAGTTTAGTGGTAAATCTGCATCAGAGTTCTTGCAAGATATAGGATTAAGTGTTCACGCATTTATTCATGTTGATGGTAGAATTGAGTTAGCACAAAAAGAGAACTATAAGGCTTATCATGCTGGTAAGAGTGAATGGAAGGGTGAGTTAAATCTAAACAACACATTCTTAGGTGTTGAATTACTAGTTAGGCATAGTTACGCTAATAACCAATTCGAATCCTTTAAAAACACGGTAATGAATACTGATTGGGTAGGCTCAAGGCAATTTGATTCTTTGATTTGGTTGTGTAGGAAGTGGTCTAAGGAATATGATATAAGTCTAGAGAATATTGTCAGACATTCAGATGTTAGTGGTGATCACGTTAGAGGTCAGAATAAAGGTAAGTTTGATGTTGGAGATGGTTTCCCTTGGAAATTATTTCAAGATTATATGAAGGGCAATGGACTTGCCGATAATTTTTAGTAATGAAGTTTGGAAAAACAGAGAGGGCAAATTTATTTTTATTTCTATTGCACATACTTTCTGTTTTAATTGTAATATCATTTATAATACTATCAATTAAATATGCGATTTTTAGTTTGCGTTAAGTCTGAGTATAATGCTATAAGTTATCACAGATTAAAAAAGCCTTTTGAATATCTACAGAAGGAAGGACACCATTGCGACTTTATAGAGAATTTCACTAATGATGTAGTCATTGATGGGTATGACTATTTTGTTTACAATAGAAGTATTGGATATGGTGATGCTGATTTTGGTCTTATTGAGAAGGTAAAAGCAGAAGGCATTAAGGTGATTATTGATGTTGATGATCTATGGGAACTGCCCGAAAACCATCCTATTGTTTGGAGGGATGATGTAGATTATAATGAGTGGAAGAACAACTTCCTAATGAACATAGCCTTTGCTGATTATGTATGGACTAGTACAGAATATTTAAAAGCAATAATAGAGGATCATTTCACCAACAAACCCGTGATTGTAGCTAAGAATGCTATTGATCTAAACGACCCACAATGGGCAGATAGGAAACTTAAATCCAAAAACAGAAATAAAACGGTAATTGGCTATGCTGGTAGCACAACTCATTATGGTGATTTAGACCAAATGAAAATACCATTTAGAAGGCTTAATAATAATAAGATTTTTCGTAGAAATATGGTTCTCCAATTATCGGGTGCTGACTTTGTTACTCCTTATGCTAAAAAAGTGTGGCATCATCAATTAGGAATATTTACTGACGATGGTAAAAACAAAAACGTATTTATTTCGGGTGGTGTTAGAGTAAATCAATATGCTAGATTCTTTGATCAAATGGACATAGTTATTGCCCCATTACTTGATAATGATTTCAACAGATGCAAAAGCGAGTTAAAAGTGCTAGAGGCTGGTGCAAAATGGCTACCATTTATTGGATCAGATATGGTAACATTCTCAAGAACGGGAGCAAACATTGATTTATGCTCAAATGGAGATGAATGGGTGGAATCAATACTAGAACTAAGCCTTGATAAATCTCTAAGAGAATCCCTTGGAAAGGAATTGGGTGAGTATGTTAGAGATATGTATAGGATTGATAAAGAAAATCAAGCAAGACTAAGTATTTTATGAAATTAGGAGAGTATTCCGAGTCTTTATTCGCTACGCATTGCATGGAGAAGGGATACATCGTTTCTAAGCCATTTTCACATTACACAAGGTATGATTTAATCATTGATGTAGATAATGTCTTACATCGCGTCCAAGTGAAGTCTACAGAGTATCTGAAAAAGAAAGACAATCAATGTCATGTTAAAATTGATTACACAAAAGATGAGGTGGATTGGTTTGCTATTTATTTTAAAATATTTAATTCTTGGTATGTGCTACCCATTGAGGCAGTTGAGGGTATTAATCATTTTTCAGTAAAAAAGAATTATAAATCAAAATATAATATTTTTAAAGATAATTTTGGATTTGTCAGACATGGTTTTTAGATTTGAGTATTATTAATACTTAAATACATGATATGGATACAGACCAAATATTAAAAGAATTGTTTGAATCGTTTAATCCAAAACCTAAGACTAAATGATTTGTGCAAATTGCAATAAAGACTTTGAAAAAAGTAAGGAAGAGGGAATAAATGGTAGAGCAAGGAAATATTGCTCTGTTAAGTGTAGAACCGATAACCAAAATCGCATTCATAAGCTTAGAAGGGTGGATAAGAGTAAATATCCTAGTTCTAGGCAAGTTGATAGCATTGTTAATAGTTACTCTAGAGACGTTATTACGGTTAATTATGATTGGGTGTTCTCCAATAATGTTTTAGATTGGTGTTCTTCTAGAGACTCAAGATTTAGAAACAATTATAAAATTAAAAAATCAAATGAAAGAGAAAAAGAACGACAAGAAACAATTTAATCGTAGATTGTATCATATGTTAATTGCGGAATCAAACGCAAAGAAAAATAAGGCATTGGTTACCTTAGATATAATGTCTAATAATCCCGTTGGTATTGGTGATCACTCTACTGATGACTTCTATAAGAATGCAATGGAGGCTATAAGAAACCTAGCTGATGCTGAAGATGAGATGAAGGCTGCTAATGATTATTTCATTGATAATAGATACAATTATGATTAAGAATTATTTCTTAATAGATAAGAGAAGGTATGGCAAGAACTTAATCATGTTCTGTCGTACCATTAGGGGTGTGTTCTGTTATGATCACGACAAGCTATATGACAAGCACATAGACCATCTAGACTCATTGGATTGTTGGCATAAGTACGGTAGGTATACAAAGACCTATGGAATACCTTATCCAATGAATTTAGATTGCGAGAACATCCTTCAGTACTAAGAGGGATACGGTGGGGGGATACCGTGGTTCATTTTCTAAATGAGAATATTTTTACCTCACTTTCAAACGGGTTTCCGAATTAAGGAATACCTCTACAAAAACCACTAAAATTTTAAGACAATAATGCTACACAAATGCATTGAATATTTAGAGGGAAATCGTAATTGGTTTCCCTTTATTATTTTAAAAATAAATCTAATTAATTTCTAGACACAATTCTCCGTGTATTCTGTAGGAAATTTAGACCAAATTTATAGCCACATTCTAAGGGATAATTCCATACACATCTGCTGGTAATCTCCACTAAATAATGAGATGTTTTTGCTCAGAATATCCTCAACAAATCACTCAGTTTTATTTCTTATTTATTTAAAATAATTATTTATTTTTTTTAAAAATAATTTTTATTATAAAATATTTATTATAAATATTCAGACCAAATTGTAGACCAAATTCAGATTAAGTTCAGACCAAATTTTTAGACCAAATTTATTCTGAGATTTGGGTTTTGGCAGATGTTGATAACTAATATGTCATTGTTGAAAACTTTTTAAAAAAATATTTGTTATTGTTATTTTTATTTCTTATCACGTGCGCACGTTCTTTTACATGTCATTGATTTATAAAGAGTTATCCACATTAAATATATATTTCAATTGTGGAAAACTTTTTCTTAATTGTTGGCTGCAATAGTTGCATATTAATTATGTAATTCGTAATCTTACATATGGAGCGCAGCGAATGTGCCGAAATACTAACAAAATTAGCAAATACTAAAATTAATAGCATTATGAGATATCCAATTAAAATACAAGACGTGTTAAAAAATGACATCATCTATAAGACATTAACTAGCAAAAAAGAGTTTTTAAAAGATAGCTTTTGCAGATTTGAGCGCAAATATTGCGCTACTGATTACAACGATATTGGCACATATGCATATTTTAAGAAAGATAAAATAGTTTTTGTTGAATACGATGAAAGCTATGAAAAGAAAGGTATTTTAAAATGCGCTGAATATTCAGCAAAACCACTTAATTATTAATTAACCTAAAAAACAAGATTATGAAAAACGAATTAACACGGATGGAAAAAGCAATAATTTTAAAATCAGTAAATGAAGTAATGACTCGAAATTATAAAGCAAGTGATAATGTTTGGTATATCGACCAGCTAAATAATATTATTAAAAAATTAAATTTATCCAATACGCCCGATATTTTTTATGGTAATGGATACGCGGAATTATACGATGGGTTTAATTGTAGAAATAGGTAAACTGATGAGGGATAAATTCCCGAAACACGGTGATTTATTGCCGTGTCTTTATCAAATTTTAAACATAAATTTTATACACCATGAAAGAATTATTATTTACTTCAAACAAGATAGAAACCATTACAAATGTGGTTTGTTTTACCATCGGTTGCACATTGATTGTAACCCTATGCGCTGCGCTCATTTACGGTCTTTTAAACGGGTCATTATGATATTATATATACTATTTGCAATATTCATCATTACGCTTGAATATTTAGCACGTAAAGAGGAAAACAATAATAAGAATTATTATAAAAAACGTAAAAAATAGAAATCATGAAACAAAAAATATATTTTACTAAAAATGATTGTTTACACGTATTTAGATTAGGCAAAACAAGCAATAAAAAGATATCAAACGACAAAGATAAAATAGTTCAGTCTTATACGTTTAGCCTTGATCAGTTTAGATACATTAATACATCTTTAAGACATTCTTTCAAAATTGATTTTAAGCATTTTTTTTCACTTGATAAATCTAATTGTTTAGATTGTCCTTTTTCCGTAAATACATCGGGCAAAGTTGGTTTGTGTTATACTCATAAATTTATGCAGTTTAGCGGTTTTGTGTCTATGTTAAAAAGTATATGTAAAGAGATAGACGGCAATATTGAAAACTTAACACCATACAATAACAATCATAAAAGAGATTTGTTAAAAATGTCTTTTAATAGGTTTGTGCGTTTTGGCTCATATGGTGAGCCGTCCTTACATCCGCTTGAATTGGTTGAAAGTGTTTCAATGGTTGCAAAGAATTGGACGGGATACACACACCAATTTAGAAAGCGCAAAGAGTTTGCACCGTTTTTTATGGCTTCCGTACATAATGACCAGCAAGCAAAGACCGCAAAGGATGTATATAATTACAGATCATTTATCAGTTATAAAGGCGAATTAATTACTGAGGCTGTGCAATGTCCAGCAAGCAAAGAAGCTGGCTTTAAGTCCGTTTGTTCTTTGTGTTCTCTTTGTTCGGGTAATGACGGCAAAGGGGTAAAAGATGTTAAAATAAACATTCATTAATGATAGCTTTATTATCCTTATTTGTTTTATGCGCTTTGCTGGCTTTCTATTTATTAAAGAAAGAAAGCAAAGAAGCATTAACAAGGCGAACAGAAATAAGCTTTGACCAATCAAATGACGATACTTTAATCTTTCATCTAGATTTTAATGAACAAAAAGACGGATCTTTTATTGGTATTAAATATATCAATAGCGCTCGTTTTGGTATGGTCAAAGTAACTGTTTACAAAGGTGTTCAATACAGTGACAACGGTCTAAACTACATCGAAATAAAGAAAGGTACAAATGTTGTGTCATTGGATGAAATGACTGATAATGATTTAATATTAATATTTACATTAATTAAAAAAACATGAAACAAGAAACAAATAACAAATTGAAATATATGATTTACAACAATGGTTATATATTTATCAAAGAGTTTGAAAGCTTAGATAATTGTAAACATTGGTCAATTAATCATCTTAATCAATCGAATGAAATAATAATTAGAATGGTTTACGGATTAAATGTTAATAATAAAATAATTATTAAATAAATAAACAAGCTAATTAATTAAGCTACCTTTTAAGGTGGCTTTTTTTATGCCTATACGGGTGTTATCTATTATAAGGCTGTATAAGACGTTTAGTTTGTGTTTGATATGATTGCACTATTAAAGTAATTGAATTGATTAGAACGCGTTTAAATAGCATTGATTGATTGATTGAGTTTAATTTGTTCTTTGGTTTGTTTTGGTTTGTAATTGGTTTGATTGATTTACTTTTAATTGGTTTGATAGGGTTTAGTGTATTAGAACAAACAGAAATATTCACAAAAGGAACACAAACAAACGACCTAACAACCGTTAAATATTTGTTATATAACATTCATTATGTTAAGTACATCCCCTCCCCTATCGATTACCATGGCTTTGACGGCAATTTATTGATTTTTAGGTGTGGGTATCACCATAAGCAGTTTTCTCTCAAATCGATTTTAATCTTCTCAACACCAAATTTTTTTTCATAAAATTTAAAGAATTTGTTTGCTTTCAAGAAGGTAAGTGGTTATTTTTGTGAGATGCAAGAAAAATTAGACCAAATCAAAGAATTAGAGAGTTCTCTAACGGGAGATATGTTTCACGATGCTGATATTCGATATAGGATTCATTCTATTCAGATGGAAGTCAATGGGACAAGTATTTGCTCTATTGATGATCCCGAGTGCGAGGCTTGTGGTAGCTAGTTAACTTGCTGATAACCAAATGATTATATAATGTATGAGGTTGCTATTACAGAGGAGGATTTAGTTAAGGCTAGAGGTCGTTATGATTTCATTAATCTTAACAACTCAATCACTAATGGTGCTAGTCAGTTATATGGGGCAATTGGTGAGGTGATGATTTTGAAGTTTTATAAGAATAGGCTTAGTAGTTTAACTGAAGACCAATTTAATTCTTTAATTGTCGATGAATCCAGCTATGATTGGGATTTGATTATAAATGATAAAACTATTGAGGTTAAAACTAAAAAAATCAACTTTCCTCCAAGAGAGGAGTATATTGTTAGCGTTGCTTGTTCAAATGCTAGTCAGAAGTGTGATTACTATTATTTTGCTATGGTGCATGATGATTGCACTAAGGGATGGCTATTGGGGTTTATGCGTAGAAAGGATTTCTTTGATAAGGCAACGTTATGTAAAAAAGGAAAGGTTGATCCTTTGAGTAAGGATAACAACTACATTGTAAAGGCTGATTGCTATAGCCTAAGAATAAGCGACATTACTACTAGAATCAAATAACATCATCGTATTCGTCTTTTCTATTGTCTTTGCTTGTATTAATATACAACTCACACCAATATTGAGCCTCTTCGTTAGTTCTCTTGAGGGTCTTATTTATTTTGTAGTTTACAAGGCAAAGAATTACCGTTGAGGTAAAGAAAATAACGCAGAGGGATGTTAAGTAGGTTATCATTGGCTATTGCTCGTTTAATACTATTATTTCTGATTTAACTTTCTCCCAATAGTTTGTGTTGTCGTTTTGTTTTATAATTTCATTTACAACGACAATTGCTAGTGATTTAGAGCATTCTACATTTACTTTTGAAATTTTATGTATAATGTCTATTGCTTTTTCTTTTGGAGTTAGAATTTTCATTGGCTTAATTTATTAAGGCGATTATATTCATATATTCATATTAATATTTTGTGTCTGTTGGTTCTTGTATTTTTTGGCATTTGCCACATTGTATGTTGTTTATGTTATTTAGTGACCCACATATAGAGCAAGACCAAATAATGTCTTCTTTTTTAGGCTTGGTCTCCATAAATAGCCATTCTTTCTTTATCATTGGTTTTTTATTTCAAATATTTTCTTTTCAATTTCTTTTAGCTTTTGCTCCATACGGACAATTTTGACATTGTCGTATTCAATTTGCTTAATAATGCTTTTTTTCAGCACTTCTAATCCTTCTAATTTCATCTATCAATCCTTTCATGGTAAAACATAAATTCTTCGTCTAAATATGATAACAACTCAAAATTACTCAAAGTTGCAGCATATTCTACATCAATTGATATTCTAGGATATTCTAGAGTAAAATCTAATAAAGGTGTGTCTGATTCAATTATATATTTTTTCATAAATCCACTTCGTTTTCTAAGCAATTTCCACATATGTCTGAAAAATTGTGATCTCCTTTAGATATTTCTCTAGAACACATTTCACAATAATATTGATTCTCTTTTAAGTATAGAGAATAATAGATTAAAACATCATTCAGAGCAATTTTTAAAGTTTCCTCTGTATATTCTATACTAGATTTTTCCATCCATCTAGCAATAGATTTTAACGTGTATATTGATTTTTCTTTGTTTTCCATTACGCTATAATTAAATTTTCTGACACAAAATTTTTCATTTCTTCTACTGAAGCACGATTTCTAGCGTAATTAGCAAATAAGGTAGTTAATACAACATTGTCTTGATAATATCCTCTATTATTATCTAATCTGTCTATACTTGGTGATTTAAGAAAATCTTGTCTAGTAAAATCAATATCAATACCAAGCCAATGACATTTACTTTTTTGTTTTTTCCTTAATTTTTGTAAAAACTCAATAGTAATTTCTTTACTAAAATTTGGGTTGTGTCTTGGTGTTGAATATTTTCTTTTTTTAAATCTAACTGAATTAGTTACGTGCATCTTAGTTTTGGCTATTCTTGCCCACATTTCATCATTCATTTTAGATAAATAAATTGGATCATTTTTATATTTTTCTTTAAGTTTTTTTGCTACTTTTTTTATGTGTTCTTTATTGTTTTCTTGCCAAATTTTATCTTTTTCTTTTTTTGATTTAACCCATTCAGTATTATTTTTATTTTTAATGTATTGAATTTTGCTTTTTTCTATAAATTTTTCTTTATTATTTTCATAATAATATTCAGAATAGTTGGTTCTTTTCTTATATAATTTAGAAGATTTTTTGTAGCAATCTTTACAAGAAGTCATATGTCCATCGGGATATCCCTTTCCCTCACGTTTGTAAAAATCATTAAATTCTTTATTTTTTTGGCATTTATTACATTTTTTCATGGTGTTTTTATGTTTGTTTATTCAAATAAACACAAAGAAATAATAAAAAACAAATATTTCTTTTTATTTTTTTTATATAATAAATAATTTTGCCCATTTCTTGTAACAAATAAAACATTAAATATGTTACGATAAAAGCACTCATTAATGTCTTTTTTATACTTTAATGACTTATTATTCATTCATTTGAGTATCATAATACAACTAGATTAATAGATTAGAGATAAGGATGGTAATAAAAAACAAATCAACCCCCTACCCCCTAGAAGAGAATTGATCTGTTAGCTATTACCGTAATACAACTGAGTTAATGAGTTATCAATTAAGTGTGGCTAGTTAGCGGTATCAAATCATAAAGCCCATACTAACTATTTAAAATAAATATATCTTCTTAGTTTTCAAAAAGAATTATGTTTTCAGAAATCTACCGCTTACATCTATGAAGTAAGTAAAGTAGTAACCTCTTTTATTTTAGGAAAAAGAGAACATAAAAAAAACCCTAGCCCCCTTTTCAATGACTAAGGTTTTTAAAGACTAGTTAGCTCACATCTAGTTTTCTTTAAATATCTTATATGAAATAAGGGTAATATTATTGTGAGCAATGCAAATATAAGCAATCCATTTTAAAATAGCAACATAATACAACTTTCATTACTTTCAGATTGATTTTGAAAGCTTTGAAAGCTAGTATTTGTATAGTAGAAACAAATAGTGGTTATATTTGCGCTATGCCAAAAGAAGAAACATACTACAAAGGAAAGGGCAATACAAATGCCTCGGTAACTACGCAATTGAATAAGAATAAAATATTAGAGGCTATGCAAGATGAATATGGAGCAATTCAGCATTCATGTGATCGTGCTGGTGTCTGTGTCGCAACTTATAGGAACTATTACAACAATGATGAAGAGTTTAGGGCAAAAGCAGATGCCATTAGAGCAGTAGTGAAAGAAAAGGTTGCTAATAGCTTAATTCGTAAAGCAATTGAAAAGGATGATACGTTAAGCCAAATATTTTTTTTAAAGACACAAGCTGGTTGGGTTGAGAAGCGACAAGTGGAGGTAACTCAAAAGAGGGAATTGATACAGATTGTTCCAGCAGATAAATTTCAGATTGATGAGGCAGAAGTAGTCGATGAAGATACAAGCAAATAAGCAATTTTACCAATGTGTAGAAAGTGAAGGTAAAAGGTTTGTAATTCACAATGGTGGAACAAGATCGGGCAAGACATATGCCATATTGCAATATCTTATTTACAAAGCACTAAACACAGACCCAAAGGAAGCCTTAAATTTTACTATAGTGAGGAAATTTCTCCCATCTTTAAAAGACTCGGGTTATTCAGACTACTTGGAAATATTAAATTCGTGGAATTTTTATTCTGCTGAATTTCACAATCGAACTGATATGAAATACGTACTTAATGGGCATACATTTAAGTTTCTAGCTACGGGAGACCAACCCGAAAGATTGCGTTCAATGAAGAGAGATATTCTTTACATCATAGAATGTCAAGAGTTAAGTAAAGAAGAAATGCGCCAGCTAAATTACAGAACAACAACGCAAGTCTTTATGTGCTATAACCCCTCAATGAGTGAACATTGGGTGTATGATCTTGAGGACAACAGAGCAGAGGATGTTGCGGTATTTGTAAGCACTTTTAAGGATAATAATTTCCTTAGTGATATTCAGAAAAAGGAAATAATGAAACTTGAGCAGACTGACCCCGAAGCTTGGAGGGTGTTTGGTTTAGGTTTAAGAGCAAGTACAAATAAAGGTAGAATTTATAAGGGATGGGAAGAGGTGTCTGAATTACCCGAAGGGGCAATATTCTATTCAGTAGATTTCGGATTCTTTCCCGATCCCTCGGTAATCCTAAAAATTGTAAGTGCAAATGAAAGTATTTACGTAAAGGAGTTGGCTTATTCGACCAAAATGGTTGATGAGGATATTATCATGGTTTTAAGGAATGCTCATTACATGGGTGAGCCAATATATTGTGATCACAACCAAAAGCAGACAATAGAACAATTAAAAAGAAGTGGTTTTAATGCACGTGAGGCTAGGAAGGGTAGTGGTAGTATTTTAGAAGGAATTAATTTTTTAAAGAGAGCAACTGTTTTTTATCAAAAAGACTCAAAAAATCTTTTAAAAGAATATCAAAATTATAGTTGGAAATTAAAACGTGGATTTGATCCCGATGATGACAATGCCTATGAACAATTTCCCGAAGGAAAGAACGATCATAGCATGGATGCATTAAGAATGGGATATTATTCACATTTTTTTGTAGGAAATAAATTCTTTGTTATATAGGTTTAAGTAGCATTTTAGTAGTATATTTCTTATCAGTGTATGAATTGAATTTAGTTTTCTTACAGAAAACCCTCTATACTTTTGAGGGTATTTTTTATTTTCGTTATTTTTGTCTTAAATATATATAAATGGGAATTTTCAATTGGGGAAAAAAGAAGGAGCAAAAAAATGATCCTCGGTATAATGAATTAATTTTTGGTAGATTTGGTGTATCTCCCATCATACAACAAAACCCATCAAAAGAAGCATTTATTCGTGAAGGATTTCAAAACAATGCTACGGTTTATTCTATCGTAGATTTGATTTCTAAATCAGCCTCAAATGTAAAGATGAGGGTTTATGAGAAAAAAGATAGGGGTGCTTTAAAGGAATATTCTAGTCTAATTGGTGGAGCATTTAATGACACATCAATGTATGAGGCTAAGAATGCTAAAAAGAGGGCATTAAAGCCAGCAGACAATTCTGAGTTGGCAAAATTCTTAGATAATCCCAATCCAATGCAAGGGCAAGCTGAATTTATGATGGATTTAATTGCTTTTGAATGTTTAACGGGAGATGGATTTATATGGGGACTAAAACCCGAAACGGGAGGACAAAGTGGTAGGATAAAAGAAATGCACGTTCTACCTTCTCAGTTAGTTGAAATTGAAGGAGGAACAATTACACAACCAATTAAGGGATACACTTTGAATTGGTTAAGCTACAACAAAGTAATTGAATCAGACCAAGTTGCCCACATAAAGAACTTTAATCCCGATTATTCAGCAATTGGTAGCCATCTTTACGGACAATCACCACTCCAAGCAGCCTATCGTAACTTAGCGATGAATAACGATGCAATTACTACGGGTAGTAAATTTCTTACAAATCAAGGTGCTAGAGGTATATTAACATCAGAGGACAATATGCTTACGGCAGAACACGCTGCTGCATTGAGGGATAAATACAAATCAATGTATAGTGGTGTTGACAATGCTGGTGAAATAATGGTAACCAATCACCAATTCAAGTGGTTAGAGATGGGATTACCAGCAGCAGATTTAGCATTGATAGAACAATACAATTTATCAATTAAAGATTTAGCATCTGTGTACAAAGTTCCTTCGATACTTCTAAATGATACTCAAGCAAGTACGTTTAATAACTATCGTGAGGCTAAAAAGTATTTATATCTACAAGCAGTATTTCCTAAATTAATTGCGGTAAGAGATGAGTTGAATAGGTGGTTAGCACCAACATATGGTAGCCAATATTACATTGATTTTGATTTCTTAAGTGTTCCCGAATTACAAGAGGACATGGAGAAGGTTGTAAAGCAACTTAGTCTTGCTTGGTGGCTCACACCAAATGAGAAGAGGGCAGCTATGCAATACGAACCAATTGAGCAAAAAGAAATGGACGAAATACATATGTTGGCTAATTATATTCCAATTTCTGATGGTGTTACACCAAAAGAAGCTGGAGGTACGTCTCAACAGATGTTAAGTGATACTTCGGACTACATAAATAAGTAAAGTGTGTGCTATCCCAATTTTTACGAGGATTATGACTCATTCATCTCAAGATGCCATCATGAGTTAGATTATCAAACCTTAAATAAAAATTTTAGACAGAGAAGGAGTATGTATTTAAAAGAGGGATTAGGTGATATCCCTTTTTTACTGAATACAGAACGCCAAATGCAAAAATACATTGAGGAGTATGCCTTAGAGGTTGAAATGCAATTGGATGAGACATATAATGATGTGGCTTTGTTTTTAGCGTTAAATGGCATTGATTCGGGATGGGATTTATTAATTAACAATGATGATCTTAAACAATTACTGCAAGACGGTTATGTGGATGTGGGATTATACACAGACGATAGATATAGTAATAAGTATGGTGGTGTATCTACGGATAATTTAATAATGACATCTTTTATGATTTCTGTGTTACTTTCTAGGTTTACAATTGGCAATCCATTTGTTAAAGCAACTAGAGACCAAATTAATACGGTCATAAGAAATGGTAAATCTGAAGAAGATATTTTTGAAAAATTAAAAAATCACAATAACAGACCAAGAGCCAAAGTTATTTCTGCAACAGAATTAGGTTTTGCTCAAGCATCAGCAGAATTGTATGCAATGCAAAAGATTGCTAAAGAAAAACCCGTAGCAAAGTATTGGGTGGGTGTTTTAGATGATAGGATAAGGGATAGCCATTTTGAGGCAACCTCATTCTACACAAGGAGTAACGCAATACCTTTAAAAGATTCTTTTAATGTCAATGGTGTTTTAATGAAACATCCTCACGATATTAATGCCCCAGCAAAAGAAATAGTGAATTGTCGTTGTTATTTAGGATATGTTTTATAGATTTGTATTGTAGGCGGATTTGTGGTGGATTTGTTTACATTTTATGTTTGAAATATTTGTGTAAAGAGTGTTCTTAAAAAGAATGCTCTTTTTTTTATTTATCTTTGGTGCAAATTTAAATTTATGCTGAAGTTTAAGGGAAATTATTTTGATGAAATGGATGACGAGGATGACAAGGGAGTCATCAAGGGATATGCATCAATGTTCAATAATGTCGATTCCGACAATGATGTAATCACAAAAGGTGCTTACGCTAAAACTCTACAAGAAAACTCAGATCGAATAGCATTTCTTTATCAGCATAATATGCAACAACCAATTGGTAAGCCATTGTCAATGAAAGAAGATGACAAAGGTTTATACATTGAGGCTAAAATATCAAATAGTTCTTTAGGCAAAGATGTCAAGACAATGGTGTCTGAGGGAATATTAAAAGAATTTTCTGTTGGATTTATTCCAATAAAAGAAGAAGTTGTTGGTAATTATAATCACATAAAAGAAATTAAATTATTTGAATTTTCTTTAGTGACATTAGCAGCAAACCCAATGGCTCAAGTAACCGAGTACAAAGGGACAAAATCAGTTGATAATTTAATAGATGAATTTGACGAGTTGATAAAAATATATCGTAAACTTGACAATCCTCATTTAATCGAATTTCAATTAAGAATGCTACGTGAAAAATCTTCACTTATACTTTTAGAGTCTCAGAAATCTGAACTAAAAAAGGAGTCAGTCGAAAGCACAAGAATAGCAGACGAATTAGATAACTTTTTGTTAAAATTATAATGGAAGAAATTAATCAAAAGCTTACTGCCATCAAGGATGGTCTTGAGCAAACGATTGATCAAAAAATTGGTCAGTCAATCGAAAAAAATATGGGTGATGATTTTAAGGCACAACTGAAAGGTGAAGTCGGAGAATTGATCGCTAAAAGAGATGAAACTATTTCAGCACTTAATACTCGTATTGATGGAATGGAAATGGATAGGCAAAAGTCTTTAGCTAATGCCCCAGCCAAATCTTTCAAGTCTGAACTTAGTGATGCTTTAAATGAGAATAGAGAATTTAAGTCATTCCTAGAAGGTAATTCTAGCAAGGCTACTTTGAATGTAAAGGCTACTATGGTAACTAGTTTAAACGCTAGTGGAAACACCGTACCAGCCTCTGTATTAAGCGGATTCTACTATGATCCTACAAGAACGGTTAGAGTAAGAGATTTCTTACCTACAATACCTACATCTTCAAACACGGTTCGTTACGTACAAGAGACTTCTTATACTAACAATGCTGCTGCGAGAATTGAAGGTTCTGCTTATGGAGAGTCTAGTTTTGTCTTGAATGCAGTTGATGCGCCCGTAAGAAGCATTGGTTCTTACATGACATTGACTAAGGAAATGCTAAACGATGTACCTCAGTTGTCATCTTACATTTCTACAAGACTACCAGCTAAGGTAATGAATGTCGAAGATGCCCAATTGTTGACGGGTGGAGGCACGGGTGCTAATCTCCAAGGTCTGATGACTGCTGGAGGAGGTGCTGCCTTTAACGAAGCATCTACGGGAGAATTTTATCAGTTCTTTGGTGCTGGTGCATCTGCATACACAAATGAGTTTGATGTTTTGGTTGCTGCAAAGAACCAAGCGCAAATTCTAGAGTATTCTCCGAACGTAATTATGGTCAGTTCTTCTGATTATAACAAAATGTTCTTGAGGAAAGATGCTAATGCTAACTACGTTATCTTCACAAATGGTGTACTTACTTTATTGGGTATTCCAATAGTAGTGAGTAATGCAGTTGCTGATGGTAAGTTTATCATAGGTGATTTTGCACAAGGTGCTACACTTGCTCAAAGAGAAGGAATGGAAATTTCTTTTGCAGAGCAGAACGAAGCCAACTTCATTAAGGATTTGGTAACCGTTAAGGCTACGGAGAGAATTGCATTGCCAATTCACAACCCAAATGCTTTTGTATGGGGAACATTCTCAACTGCTATTGCAAGTATGAATGTATAAACCACTTTTGTGTGTTTGTTTTGAGAGGGGGGTGCAATTTGCATCCCTTTTTCTTTGTTTTTATATTTTTTATTACTAGAATTGTTTTATGGAAGAAGAATACGATTACATTAACCCGAATCACTATAAAGTAGGAGGCAAAGAAACCTTTGAAATGATGATTGATATTTGGGGAAAGGATGCTTTTATTAAGCATTGTGAGATGACTTCTTTTAAGTATAGAATGAGAATTGGCATAAAGCCTAATCAGCCAATAGAAAGAGATTTAGAAAAGGCTAGATGGTACGAATTAAAAGCAAAACAATTAAAAGATGAGAAGTAAATACTATAAATTAAGAGAAGAGGTTCTTGATGTTCGAAGAAACATAAAAGAGGTAAATGAAATTATAGAAAAATATTTAAATAAAGAAAAAATATTTCTTAGTGATATTAATAAACTAAATAAAGTTTTAGGGCATAAAATCCCAACGGAAATGACATCTGTTATTCAAAGTAAAGAATACATTTAATTTTCTTTTTTTCTTGTTTTTTTTGGTTTATGAAGTCACCTTTAAAAGGGGTGGCTTTTTTTATTTATCTTTGTTAAAAAAAATTATGATAATCAAGGGTTTACTTAATATTATTGAAACTGTAATACCATTAGCGGGAGAAGTTGTAGAGCAAGTTAAGTCTACAGAAGGTGGCGAAGGTAAATTTAAACTAACACCTAGATTTATCAAGCAAGTAATAAGATTGCTCGTAGCGGGTTGTGTCATGTATATGTTCATAAGCGGTAAGATAGGTTTAGAGGAAGCGCAAGATATTATTAAATAATATAATGAACGAATGGCTTACTCAGCATTGGGCAGAATTGATGGCATTACTAGGAGTTGGAGCAACGGGTGCTGGAGGAAGTGTGCTTGGACACAAATTAATTGATAAGCAACAGAACGCTACCTTGAAAAAACACGATAATAGATTGACGGATTTAGAAAAGAAAGTTACTAGTATAGAGAGTGATGTTAAAATTAATAGCACCTCAGACCAACAATTTAGAAGTGAAATAGGACACAGACTAGGTAGTATAGAAAATTTAAACAATAAAATTTTAGAACATTTATTAAAATCAAAATAAGATGGCAAAAATGAAAGTGAAGACTGCTTTTTTACATGAAGGCAGAAATTATAAGATAGGTGACTTGATTGAAGTTTCCTCAAGATCAGACCAACAACATTTACTTAGAACGGGACAAGCTGAAATGGAAACATTGAATTTCTTTAAGGAAGAGAAAAAAGTAATTCAGACCAAAGAATTAAAGATTGAAAAAGAGACTAAAGAAGAGGTTTCTGAGATTGATTCTTTAAGAAAGCGTTATTTAGATAAATTTGACAAAGAAGCTGATAAGCGGTGGAAAGAGTCTAGACTTATAGATGAGTTAGAGAATGATTGATTATACGATTGCTGATGCGAGCGGAGAAGCGAGTGGCTATGCTTACTTGACTTTAATAGAAATAAAAAGTTACTTAAAGGTTGATGCAAGTACAGATGACTTGTTATTAACTGATATGTACCATGCAGCAGCAGCTTATATTGAAAGGCAATTCAAGCAAACTTTAAAAAAGAGAGATATTGTTATTCAATTTGATTCAACGGAAAAATACATTGATTTATTATTTTCTCCCGTTACGAGTATAACTTCTGTAAATTATTGGGTAAACGATGCTAGTGGTACTTTTACTGATCCAGCTAATTATTCTACTTTTGGTTTAATTGGTAGTAGGGCAAGGAGTACGGTATTAACCTTTAATCAAGGGTATGATAAAGTAAATGTTTATTATACATCAGACGGAAGGGTTGTACCTAGTGAAATTAAGTTTGCTACGCTTGCTTATATCAAGGTGATGTACGACAATAATAGAAATTTCTTTGATAAGGATACACCAACAATTCCGCCAACAGAGACAATTCAATTAATGTCTCCGTACAAACCCATTGTTATATGAGTATGAGGGAAAGAGTTGATCTTAAATTAAGGTCATACATAACAAGTACAACGGGACAAAAATCATTAGATACTAGTGATGTTGTTACTACGGTATGGGCAGATATTTATCAGCGTAGAAACGATTTACAAGACCTTACGGGGACTCAAAATATTCTAGAGGGTGATTGGGTATTTAGAATAAGAAACCCTCAATTAGACCCTCCTATATCAAAATCTAATTTTATTTTATGGAGGGATAAAGAATATAGCATTACATCAATTTCAGCACAAGAAAGTTATCAAAGAATGGTTGATGTTACTTGTCGTGTAATTGAATGAGTTTTAAAGTTACACATGATACTAAAAAAGTAATGCTAAGTGTTAACAGACAATTATTAGCTAAAAGAAAGAATGTAAATGAATCTTTGGCTAAATACATTGTTAAAGTTGAGGCAAGTGCAAAAGCTAATTTAGTATCTAATGGTTCAAATTATCAAAAAGAATTAACGGGTAGTTTTAAGGTAGTCAACAAACTAAATATGAATAAAGGTGGGTATATAAACTTATTTGTAAATGCCTCATATGCACCTTTTGTTGAGTTTGGGACAAAAGGAAAATGGTCAGCTCCTTCAGAATTAGGATCATATCCTAGTAAATTTAAAGGAACAAAAGGAGAGTCGGGTAATGTTACAAAAAGGCTAACTAAGTATTTAAAGGACAGAGGCAAGCAAGAATCTGAAATAGGTGGATTAATTGCTAATATGTTGAAAAACGGAACGAGGGCAAATCCATTTTTCTTCCCAGCGGTATTCAGTAATACGTTAACTTTACGGAACGGATTGAGAAAAGCATTAAAAAAGAAAAGATAACACATGGCAGCATTAACGGGAAATAAAATAAAGGATAGTTATTTAGGGTTATTGAAAACTACTAATAGCGGAATCTTAACATCAAATTTTGTTAGGATTACTGATGGTGGAGGAAATAATACACAACTATATCTTTCAAATGCTGCAATTAGATTCTATGATGCTTACACATTTCCTAGTGCTGATGGAACTTCGGGACAAGTGTTATCTACGGATGGTAGTGGTACTTTGTATTTTACTGAGTCATCAGACAATCAAACTTTAGAAGAAGTCTTAACTTCGGGTAATACGGCTACACTAGCTATACTGAGTACTGCTGATGGGAATACATTTGGTAGCACAACATTTGATGCTGCGGTAACGGGTACAACTGCAAATTTCACCACTAGTGTTACATCACCTAGCTTTATTGGTGACATAGATGGTGCATTAATACAACAAGTAAAAGCAGCAGAAACTCTTGTTAAAGGAGATGTTGTATACATAAGTGGAGGAACGGGTGACAATCCCGAAGTGAGCAAGGCAAAAGCTGATAGTTCTACTACAATGGCTGCTTTAGGTATAATTAAGAATAACATTGCTGAAGATGATGTAGGGGAATGTATTACTAGCGGAGAATTAACGGGATTAGGCACATTGCTTGGTAGTTTTGCAACGGGTGATGATTTGTATGTAAGTGCTACAACTGCGGGAGCATTAGTTACTACTGCACCAACGGGAGTAACCAATTTAATACAAAAGATAGGTAAGGTAATTAAAGGAGGTAATGGAGGAGCATTAACGGTGCTAGGAGCATTTAGAGTAAATGCATCGCCAAACTTACCAACGGGTATTTTATTGGGTGATACAACTAATGTTTCAACTGCTATTACAGATGGCTCTGTAGGACAAATATTATCTACTGACGGTAGCGGAAGTTATTCTTTTATTGATAATGACGAGGGAACGGTTACATCAGTAGCGTTAAGTGTTCCAACGGGATTAACTGTTACAAATTCACCAATTACTACAAGTGGGACTATTGCTATAGGTGGTACTTTAGGTGTTGCTAATGGAGGTACGGGAGCAACTACATTAACGGGTATTTTAGTTGGTAATGGTACAAGTGCTATTTCAGTAGTATCTGATGGAATAGTTAGTGGACAAGTTTTGTCTACAAATGCTAATGGAACATATTCATTTATAGATGCTGCGGGTGGTGATGTAACAAAAACGGGAGGAATTACTGCAAATCAAATAGCAGTATGGAACGATTCAACAGATGAATTAAGAAGTGATGAAACTGTAACGATAGGCACAGATCATTCAATTACTTTATATCAGCCAAATACAAATTCTATTACAACTAATTATATTATTGGTGGTGGATCATCAATGACAACGGGGGAGCTAAATACGGGGTTTGGTAGTAGTGTTCTTACCTTAAATACAACGGGTATTGGTAATATAGCTATTGGATCAGATTCTTTGACAACTAATGTAAGTGGATATAATAATGTTGCCGTTGGAGTTAATACCTTAAAAAGAACTACTGCAAGTAATAATGTTGCCATTGGTAATTCAGTATTACAATTTGACACAACGGGTTATGAAAATACTGCAATAGGTGGCTTATCTCAATACCATCTAACAACTGCTTACGGAAACACTTCTTTAGGATACAATAGTTTAATTTATAATTCAACGGGTATTCAAAATACTGCAATAGGGTGGAACTCATTAAAAGGGTTATCAACTTATTCTGCATCTAATAATACTGCACTAGGTTCTAATTCGGGTTCTGCAATTACAACGGGTTCTTATAACGTAATCATTGGTTCTAATACGGGTAGTACAATAGCAACATCATCTAGCAACATTATCATTTCAGATGGTAGTGGAACTATTAGACAAAGTTTTGATTTTACGGGTGCTGCTACTTTTAGTAATCAATTAAAAATAAATGCGGGTAATGGCAATCAATTATATTTAAATAATAGTGGAGAACAATACACACAAATAACTTTTGATCATAACACATCGGGTTCAAGTCAAGCCTATTTAGCTTGGGATAATACAAATAGTTTCTTTGAAATGTATGCTAAAAGTGGGGGTGGTTTAAAATTCTTTACAAATGCTACCGAACGTATGCGCATCTCATCGGGGGGTGCTGCTACTTTTAGTACTAATTCAAATAGTAGTATTGTAAACCATTTTACAAATTCTGACACAACAAACACATCCACAAGAAATACTATTGAATTAACTGCGGGAAATAGATTTTTACAATTACAAGCGTATAACGCTGATCACATTTACTTTAATAGATCAAGTGGTTCTAATTTATATTTTCAAAGTGGAGGTTCAACACAAATGCTCATCTCATCGGGGGGTGCTGCTACTTTTAGTAGTAGTGTAACGGCGTCGGGTGGATATTATTATGGACAAAGTACAAATAGTTTTGTTAGATTAGATAATACTATAGGTTCTCAAATTGGATATAACAATTATGCTTATAGCCTTTATGATAGTAATGGTGTT
>Ga0209716_1000497_pt1 | contig 36903 bp, 30 predicted proteins | sample COGITO_mtgs_1205_FD_184811 | JGI IMG/M metagenome (GOLD analysis project Ga0209716, IMG submission 184811) | Pelagic marine microbial communities from North Sea - COGITO_mtgs_120531 (SPAdes) (version 2) | ecosystem: Environmental > Aquatic > Marine > Epipelagic ...
GAGACTTTAAGTATGGAAGACATAATTACACTATCAACTATATTTAAAGCCAAACAAGGGGACGTAAGCGCCTATAAAGCTTTAATGGATTCAGCTTATGGATCAGTCAAACAAAGCTTAGAATTAACAGAATCAGAACAGCCAATATTTAAGCAATTAGATATAGACGTTATTGATTAAATTAAGGTCAAGTGGTATTGATTCTTTATAGCTTAGAAATACCTGAACTAACTGAAGAGGATATGCCTGTTATTGAACTGTAATTGTCCCATACATACCATCGTGAACTGAACATTGGTAGTAATAAGTTCCAGCAGCTGTAGGCGTCCAATTTACTACTCCACTTGAAGCTCCATTATTAGTTACATTGGAAACTTGATTATCTGTTCCTGTTCCTTGAACTGTTTTAATATAGAATGGATGACTAGCAGCATTTACAATAAAGTTAACCTCGTCTCCTACATTAATAGTTATTGAAGGGTCGTTTCCTGATACTGCTCCATTTCTGTCAGAACCTGCTAGGGTATAATCAGAATTAGAAGATGCTGTGACGTTTATATTGTAATCTGGACAAGTTCCCCAGATTGGTTTGTTTGCTTCTGTTAGGGCAGAATTAGTTGCAAAAATATCTGGTTCAGATGTAATACTTGAAACACACCACCCTGATAAGTCTTGATTAAATGCTGTTGCATTTGAAAATGTACTGCCCATATCGGTTACACTTGAGGTATCCCACGCTCCAATATCTTGATTGAATGCTGATGCTTGATCAAACATAGCTACCATAATTGTTACGCTAGATGTATCCCACGCTCCAATATCTTGATTGAACACCGATGCTGTTTTAAACATACTTTCCATAATTGTTACGCTAGATGTATCCCAATTTCCAATATCTTGATTGAATGCTGATGCGCTTCGAAACATACTAGACATACCTCCTACATTAGATGTATTCCAGTTAGATATATCCCCATTAAAGGATGAAGCAGATTTAAACATATAACTCATAATAGTAACATTTGAAGTATTCCAGCTACCGATGTCTTGATTAAAAGACGAGGCCCCTCTAATCTATTATGTTTAAATTTCTTTTAAAGATAAAAATCACTTAATAATCTAATAAGGTTGTCTACCAATCCAGTTTCCTTGAGGGCTATATCTAGCAACCACATAAACACTTCCTGAAGTGCTTACTGCTCGAGCCATTCCCACTTCTGTGGTTGTATTCCATATCATTTGAGTATAGTGACCAATAACTACATTAGCGTTCTTTGAAGATCCAATCTCGGCGTAAGTGTAATCCTTTATTTCATTATACCAGGCTGTGGAGGCCTCCTTCCCGGGTGTTTCACTAAAATTAGGATTACCATTGCTTGATCTATACGAGTACGACAAATTTTCGCCTTGTCCAGGTCTAATTTCATTCGAAGAATGATACATGTCGTCTTTGAGTGCCAAATTTTTTGCCCATAATAAAGCGTCTTCTGCCAAGGAATTTGACCAAGAAAGTTCAGTAACGCCAACTTCTTTTCTTGCGTCGTTATGAACTTGTAAAGACAAAATAATATCCTGTTTTGTTAAAACACTGGATTCAATAGCATTATTATTTGAAGTTTTTAGTTCTTTAAATCCGCTGAGAAACAATACTGACATGAATATTATTAGTGTTAATTTGTTCATGAAAAAAGATTTCATTTTTAACATACATTACTGTTTATTAACCCAATAAGGCTATTTTTTGACTACATTTCCATTTTATAATTTTCTAAATTGAAAAAAAGAGTTTGTTTTATTTTGAAACTCTAGGTTATGTCCTATCATCCCAATACTACCTAAAAAAAAGAAAGCTAATAAGATGTATATTAGGTTTTTATCTATTTTTTTTTTAGTTGTTTTAAAATATGAGCGATAATAATATCTGTTTTATTAGTAGGTATGTTGTTAATTTTACCGTCAATCATTGTTAAAGAGATACCAAACGTATAGTTGGGTCCAAATCCTTTTTTGATGTCCTTAATTTTTATGATAACAGCTGATTGAATATTGGAATAGAGAAAAAATGCTTTCTCGTCAGCTACTACATTGTCGATATCTAGTATTTCTTGCTCAACATTATATGCTCTGTAAATAATCTTATTTGAAGTAAGTGTAATAATTGTCGCCCTGCCAACATGCTTAAAAACAATTACTTCTCCAGGCTCCAAATCGTTTACCTCATCCATTTCGGAATTCTCTAAAGCACTTTCTTTACTGTATAGCCATGAACCAGCTATAATCATTATATACGCTCCATAGATGGTTACTAAATTAGATCCGTCAAAAAGTAATTCTAGCCATCCATATTGCATACCTGTAAACAGGTAAAACATTGCTAAATCTAAAATACCCGCTAAGACCAATACTATTCCAATTCTTTTTTTCATAATTTGTAATAATTCTTATAATTCTTTATTTAGTTAACTCTAACTTAGAATTGAGGTATGTAAAAAAATTCTTTTAGAATGCTTCGTCGCACATATTATTTAATAATCCGAGTATTAATAATTCACCCATGCCCTCACCATCAATTTCTAGTGCATTAACCTGAAACATATCGTCTCTTATTTTGAATTGAAGTAATGCATTGACTGGTTCTTCATTGTAAGTCATCCCTCCAGAGACATTAACGTAGGTTCTTCCATCATCATCACCAATAATTTCTTCCCACACAGGATCACTAAAATAGCTGTCTACCATTTCACCAACTGTAAAATCGCAAATTTCCATTACACCTGTTTTGACAAGTGAAATGCTACTTGATTCACACGAAAAAAGGAATAGAATAATAGGTAAAAAAAATATTGTTTTTTGTTTCATAATAAATTTAGTTAATAAGATTTTTGATTCAAATCATTAATATTGGAATACAAGTTAGTTTTTAATTTTCTAAAAAAAAAAAATACATGAAAATTGATAATTAATTGCCCTCTATTTCAAATCATCAAACTTTTGTTTCATAGTAGGGTTGCCTCTAGTCAGCTTTTTAATTGACAATTCGTCTGCTTTATTATTGGCTAGTCTTAAATTATTTTCAGATGACAACAAGGCTTCTTTAGTCTTGTTAAGGTGTTTAATGGTTTTGTCTATTTCTTCGATGGCGGCTTGAAATTTCCTGCTTGCCAAATCATAATTATGAGCAAAACCTTTTCTGAATGAATTAATTTTATCTTCAAAATCAACGATATCAATATTTTGATTTTTCATTACATTTAATTCAGCTTTATACTTTAAAGAATTCATTGATGCATTCCGTAATAAAGTAATAATAGGAATAAAAAACTGAGGTCGAATGACATACATCTTGTCGTGTTTATGTGACACATCAATAATCCCTGAATTATACAATTCATTTTCTGGCTCTAGTAGCGAAACCAACACAGCATATTCACAGTTCTTTTCTGTTCTGTCTTTATCGAGTTTGGCGAAAAAATCTTCGTTGCGTTTTTTAGAAGCAGTTTTATCATTTTCATTTTTCATTTCAAACATTATTGAAATAATTTCATTACCAAAACTGTCTGATTCTTTAAAAATATAATCTCCTTTAGTACCGCCTAAAGATGAATCATTGTCTTTTTCAAAATATGAATTTTGAAATGCTGATGCCCTTAATTTGTTGAATTCAACCTCACAATGTTGTTCTAATGTTTCTCCAACCATTTTGGTCGATAGCTTCTGTTTAAAATCTTTTAAACGATCAATTTCATAATCTTTTATTTTAATTTGTTGATCTTTAGACTGAAGTTTGTTTGTATAATCAATCTTAATTGAAGACGCTTTTAAATGCATTTCTTTATCCTTTAAAGATATTTCATTCTTTAAATGATCTCTTTCTTTTTCAATATCCTTTATAGCTTTATAAATTTCATGCTCATTTTGAGTTTCCACTGTTTTAATAGATTGATTTAAATCCCAAATTTTAAGTTCTTTTTCATAAAGTGCTTTTTGAAAAGAATTTCTAAGATTTGCTTCAGCTAATTCTAGGGCTGATTTTTTTTCTGCATCTGCAACTTTAAGACGTTTTTCAATTTCTTGTGCAAATTCTGAATTACGAACTTGATTTAAAATATCAGAATAATCCGTTTCATCAATTTTAAAAGGTTTACTACAATTAGGACAAATAATATCTTTCATATTCTAAATATAAGAATTGCTCAATTAAAAGATGAATATATACTCATAATTATTATAAGTACATACACGATTTTAATTCTATAGAATCCAATCATTTATCTAAAAAATAAAAGTAACCCCAAAGCGGTGTTCGGTTTTATTGGAATTAGTCAGAAGTTGATGTTTGAATTTACAGTTAATTGAGCATGCCTATGTTTAGCATATCTTAAAAAAATACAGAGTTGATCAAGTTCATTTTAAAAAGCTATCTTTCATGAGCTTAAGAATTATAATATAAATTTAACTAAATAAACACCAGATGGAAAGACGGAAATTTATAATAAATTCAGGCATTGCAGCCTCTTCTTTAATGCTGTTTTCTGGCTGTAAATCACTTTTAAGCCAAGATGCTTTGAACTCTATTGGTGTACAGTTATTTTCTTTCCCTAAACTTCTGGAAAAAGATTTTAATGCAGGCATCAAAATGGTTTCAGAAATGGGATATAAAGAAATAGAAATGTTTGGTCCTTTTAACTTTTCTGTAGAAGCCGCTAAAAAACGATGGTATTCAATAACCCCAATGTTAGGATTTAATGGGAGTGGATACTTTGGGCACACGCCTAAGGAGATAAAAACGATCTTAGATGAACACAATATAAAAGTTACCTCAATACACTCGGATATGGATACCATGCAGACCCGAATGGATGAAATAGCAAAAGAAAGTGAACAACTCGGCTTTGAGTATGTTGTTTTACCAGCTATTCCAAAAGAAAAAAGACAAACACTAGATGACTATAAAAGAGTTGTAGAAGAATTTAACGAAATTGGGGAAAAAGCGAAACAAGTGGGGCTAAAATTTGCTTATCACAACCATGGTTATGGATTGAATAAAATAGAAAATCAAGTTCCAATTGAGCTCGTTTTTGATCAAACAGAATCTGATTTAGTCTTTTTTCAAATGGATTTATTTTGGACTATTGCAGGAGGAATGAACCCTTCTGATCTTCTAAACGCTTATCCAGGCCGTTATGTGTCAATGCATGTTAAAGACATGAAAAAACTTACTAGGTTTTCTGGAGATGGTGGAGATCCAAGTCAGTGGATGGAATTGTTTCCACAGATGGCTTCATTAGGTGATGGAGTTTTAGATATCCCGAAAATCATATCAACCGCTCAAAAACAAGGCGTAAAACATTTTTATATTGAGCAAGATATAGTCAACAATCCCGAAGTTGCATTGAAAAAGAGTTTTAATTATCTGAAATCTTTGAATGCATAGGAACTGATATAGTTGCCTTATTTCAAAAGAATTTAGTAATTTTAGTTCATTAAAACTATATCTATGTCCATTACTTTTGTTTCAATCTTAGTCATTATTAGTACTACAGTAGTTGCATTTTGTATTATTATAGATTTATCAAAAAACTAATGAAATCATTCAACTTATTTGACCGCTTTATTTATGTTCTTATCATTGTAAATGTAATAGCAATGGTACTCGAATCTCATCTGAGTCTTCGAACTGCTTACGGTCCTTATTTTTACGCTTTTGAGTTTACTTCAATCCTCATATTTTCTGCAGAATATATTTACAGAATTAGAAGTGCCTACAAATTAGATGGTAAAAAAGGAATATTTTCATACGTTTTTAGCCTCTTCGGGGTAATTGATTTGATTTCTATACTTCCATTCTATCTGAATCAATTCATTAAGCTGGACGGACGATTCTTACGTATTTTAAGGCTGTTTAGACTGACACGAATATTTAAATTAGGTCGAAACAGTAATTCATTGAAAGTATTCACTAAGTCCTTGTCTGGAGTGAAAGCAGAACTTATATTCACTTTATTCTTGTCTATTTTAACGATTCTATTTTCAGCATCAGCCATTTACTATCTTGAAAATGAAGCTCAACCTGAAAAATTCTCAAGTATAACAGAATCGATTTGGTGGGCAACGGTTTCTTTAGCAACTGTAGGTTACGGGGATGTTTACCCTATAACCGTTGGTGGGAAATTATTTGCTACCCTTATTTCACTTGTAGGGATTGGAGTAGTTGCAATTCCAACCGGTGTAATTAGCGCTTCTTTTGTTGAAGAAATTAGAATAGAAAAAGAAAAGAAAGCTAAGAAAAAGGCAAAAAATAAAGATAAAAAATAAAAGTTAAATTTATTTTACAATCTTCTTAAGGGTCAAACCTTGAACTAAAATAGTGAATAGTACCACGATATAAGTTAAGAATAAAATAAGGTTTTTCCCTTCTCCAATATTATCGGGTAAATTAAGTGCTAATGCAATACTCAAACCACCTCGAAGCCCTCCCCATGTGATGATTAGAGCGGTTCTTTTTTCAAAAGTCTTGAAGAATGAGAGGAATTTAATGGGGGTCCAAACACCGATTCCCCTTGAAACAACTACTAAGACTATTGTTAGTATTGAAACCAACAAATAACTAGAATCGAAATTTTGTACTATTGGAATTATCTCCAGTCCAATTAATATAAATAAAACGGCATTAAGAGTTTCATCTAATAAATGCCAAAACTTATAGACATACTCTCCCATTGCTTTCTGAACACCGACTTCGTTTTTATCGACATCTATATTCTGATTTAAAAATAATCCCATAACAACAACACCTAAGACACCTGAGAAATGAAATTGTTTTGATACCATTGACACCATAAGTACTAGTGAAAGTGTAATAAGGACTTCTAGTTCTATATGTTCATTTTCAATATACTTTACGAGCTTTAGTCCCAAAAAGCCAATTAATGCACCTAGTGCAATTCCGCCAATAACTTCAGTTGCAAATAAAGAACCAATACTTTCAGCGGTTACATTTTCAATGCCTAATTTTTTAACGCTTAAAAGAGTTAGAAAAATAACGACACCAATTCCATCGTTAAAAAGAGACTCTCCTGCGATTCGAGTTTCAGTAGTTAATGATAAGTTCATTTTCTTAACCATTGCAAGCACAGCAATTGGATCTGTTGGCGCTATTAAGGAACCAAAAAGCAAACAATCTACATAACTCAAGTCTAAAGTGTTTAGATTGAAAATGGGCAGTTCGATCAACCAATAAACACCAGTTCCAACTGCAAATGTTGAGAATAAAACACCAAAAGTAGCTAGAAGAAGAATGGTTCCTTTATCCTTTAGCAATTCATGAACGTTAACACTTATGGCTCCCGCAAAAAGCAAAAAAGGGAGCATAATGTCTATCAAGAGTATTTCAAAATCAAAGCTTTTAATAATACTAGAAACGGAGTTTAAAACAGAAGGAAAAACAAGTCCAATTGCTAAGATAAAAAAGGATAATCCAATAGCTAAAACCATCAAACCAATGGTTTGAGGAAGTTTTAAAATCCTTAAATTAATTATTGAAAAAACAGATGCCAATAAAAGTAAAACGGTTGATAATTGAAGAACATCCATAATATAGTTTTTTCCTAAGTTAGTAAATTGTTATTAGCTATCCCAAGTGTTTATTTAAGATTTTTTAATAACATTAAGTTTAATTAATTATCTCAGTTAAGGAGGATAAAAATAAATTTTCAAAAACTTCTTGATTTTCCATATGAGGTAAGTGCGCTGCTTTTTCAATAAAAAACTCTTTGCGATTTGGCAAAAGCATTTTTAACTTCTCTTTAAAAGCTGCATAAGGAACAACTTCGTCATGAATTCCCCAAAAAACATATACCGGCAATCCTAAAGAATCTATTTTTACATGAATGTCGTCCATCGTTGTTAAATTCTTTTGAGTAGAAATTAAAGCCTTAGCAAAACCTTTATGGTAAAGAAGTTTCTCGTATTTCTTTGGCCAATCTGGGAATTGATTTTGATCATAAAAATCGGCAAGTTGACCTTCCGATCGTGTAGGGTATGTGGCTATAAAGTCTTCTATTTCTTTTGATGAAACTTCTATAGAAGTTGGCTTTTTATAATCCATAAAACTAGAAGCAGACACATAAAATAAAGCTTGAATTTTTTCTGAATTTAAAGCTGCCATCTTGGATATTATTCTTCCACCATTTGACAAACCAACTAAAACAGCTTTATCTATTTTAAGTTCATCTATTAATTCTAAAACTTGTCGAGCTCGTAATTGATCCGTTTGAGGAAGGTCCGGATTGTCAGAGTTTCCACGACCAAACAAATCCATCATTACAACATGATATCCTTTGTCTTTTAAAGTATTAAAAGTAACTTCCCATATATAAGACGGAACAGAAAATCCATGAACTAAAACAACAGTTCCTTTGTCAGAATTTGGATTAGCTTCTTCATAATAGGTATTCCCATTTGTAAGAGAAGCGTATTCCCCATTACTATACTTTAAAACTTCTTCTCGAAATTCCTTGTCTTTTTCTATAGATTCGTAAAGATTATTGTTCGACACACAGGATACTAAAACAAGACTAAAAAGGACAATCCTTAAAATCATTTTCATTTTGACGGTTTATATTTAATTGCAAATTAGCATTAATTCATTAAACAACTCCCTATTAATATTGGTTTTGGCAGCTAAGCTTATAACATGTAAAAAAATGTGAAACTTTACTTATCTAATAAGTAATAATTCCTGCAATGCCGCTTTAATAACCTTAGGAATCGATACGGATTTTTCTTCTTTTCGATTAACAAACACATGTACAAAAGTACCATAAGCAGTAGCATTTGCTTCTCCTTTCCTAAAAACAGCTAAAGCGTAAGTAACAGAACTATTTCCAAGTTTATCGACTCGAAGACCTATCTCAATTTGATCGGGAAATGAAATTCCTGAAAGGTAGGTACATTCCGAATGTACTACATACGCAACAATAGGATCGTCTTTGATACTAAAACCTGCATGACTAGTTAAATATTGATTTACAGCAGTATCAAAATAAGAGTAATAGGTTACATTGTTTATATGTCCAAAAACATCATTATCCATCCATCGCGTTGTAATGGGATGAAAATGCTTGTAAACATTTCTATTGCTGTTTTTATTATCTTTCATTCTTTAAATATAAAAAATATATGATTCTATTACCGCTTTAATTGACATTTCCAAAGCACATATATTTGGTTTGTATGTAATCTTCAATACCATATTTTGAGCCTTCTCTTCCCTGACCCGAATATTTAAATCCACCAAAAGGAGCGACTTCTGTGGAAATCAGTCCTTCGTTAATTCCTACCATCCCATACGCTAATGCTTCTGCTGTTTCCCAACACCTGTTTATGTTTTCTGAATAAAAATAAGCAGCTAATCCATAAATGGTATCGTTTGCCATTTGGATTGCTTCTTCATCAGAAGAAAATTTAAAGATTGGTGCTACTGGACCAAAAATTTCTTCTTGAGCAAAATTCATGTCTTTTGATGCATTTCCAATTATTGTGGGTTCAAAAAAACAGTTGTCAATTGCTTTTCCTCCAAGTAGAATTTCTCCTCCTTTTTCTTTAGCGTCTTGAACAAATTCTGTTGTCTTTCTAATTGCCTTTTTATTAATCATTGGGCCTACATTTACACCATCTTCTAGTCCGTTACCAATTTTAAATTCAGATACAGCAGCTATAAACTTTTGAGTGAATTCTTCGTAAACATTTTTTTGAATTAAAAATCGGTTGACACAAACACAGGTTTGTCCAGAATTTCTAAATTTTGACACAAGAGCTCCTTCAACTGCCTTGTCTATATTTGCATCTTCAAAAACAATGAAAGGTGCATTTCCTCCTAGTTCTAAACTAAGTTTTTTTAAGGTGCTAGAACTTTGCTCCATCAAAATTTTACCTACTCTTGTTGAGCCTGTAAACGAGATTTTATTTACCTCTTTACTTTTAGATAAAACTTTCCCCATTGAAGAAGCATCTTTTCCAACGACAACATTTATAACCCCTTTTGGAAATCCAGCAAGTTCAGCTAAATGTGCAAGGGCTAGCGCAGTAAGAGGAGTTTCTTCAGATGGTCTAATTACAACTGTGCATCCTGCTGCTAATGCAGGTGCTACTTTACGCGTAATCATAGCCAAAGGAAAATTCCATGGAGTAATTGCTGCAACAACGCCAATGGGCTCTTTAACTACAACAATTCTTTTGTCTTCGGCAGTTGGTGGAATAACATCTCCATAAACTCGTTTTCCTTCTTCAGCAAACCATTTAATGTAAGAGGCACCATAAGCAACCTCACCTTTACTTTCTTTCAATGGCTTTCCACATTCTAAGGTCATTATAGTAGCCAGGCCATCTGTGCTTTTTAAAATAAGGCTATTCCAATTCTCTAAAATAGAAGCCCGGTGTTTAGCTGTTGATGAACTCCAGGGTTTGAATGCTGCATTTGCAGAAACAATAGCTTGTTCAACAATTTCTTTACCTCCATCTAACACGGTGGCTAATACTTTTCCATTTGCTGGATTAATAACTTCAAAGGAACCTAATCCGTGATTTGTCCATGCCCCGTTAATGTATGATCGGTCGAATAATAAATCTGAATTCATTTTTTAAAATATTTATAAGAATTAGGTCTAGTCAAAAACAACAATTTGCCGGATGGCATCTCCTTTGGCTAATCGCTCAAATCCCTCGTTTATATCTTCTAATTTAAGTCGATGAGTAATTAATTTATCTACTTCCAAGCCACCAGATTTATATAACTCAATATACGCAGGGATATCCCTAGAAGGAACACAGCTGCCTAAATAAGAACCCTTAAGGGTTTTTTCTTGTCCAACCAATGCTACTGGTGATAGTTGAAGTCGAGCATCTGGATGAGGCAGTGCTGCCGTGACTGTTATGCCTCCTCTTTTGGTTGCCTGAAAAGCAAAATCTAAAGCAGAAATTGCTCCTGCAAATTCTACAGAAACATCTACTCCGCCCCCGGTTAGTTTCATCAAATCTTCTAGAGCACCTTCTTGAGAAGAATCAATTACATGATGAGCACCAATTGAAAGGGCTATTTTTCTTTTTTCGGGATTTAAATCTGCAGCAATTATTTGAGAAGCTCCAGCTGCTTTGGCTCCCAAAATCGCAGATAGTCCAACTCCACCCAAACCAACAACTAATATACTATCTCCAAATTTCAAAGGCGCCGTATTCACAACAGCACCAACTCCTGTCATTACAGCACAACCAAAAAGAGCAGCAATTTCAAAAGGAATGTCAGTATCTATTTTTACTAAAGAATCGACAGAAGCAACTGCATGTTCTGCAAAACCAGAGACACCAAGATGATGAAAGTAATAAGAGCCATCTTTCTTAATTCGTTTATGTCCCCCTAAGAGGGTTCCATTACCATTGGCTTCGGCTCCAGGTTCGCATAGAGCAGCCCTACCGGTTTGACAATAAGAACAAGCTCCACATGAAGGTAAAAATGCAAATACTACATGATCCCCAACTTTCAGTTTTTTTACACCAGGACCAAGAGATATAACTTCTCCAGCTGCTTCATGACCTAATGCCATAGGCAAAGGTCTTGGTCTGTTTCCATCTATTACAGACAAATCTGAATGACACAATCCAGCTGCTTTTATTTTAACTACAACTTCATTAAATCCCGGATCATCGAGAATTACTTCTTCTATTTTCAAAGGTTTAGAAGTTGTATAGGGTCTTTCTAAATGCATTTGATGTAAAACAGCTAGTCTAGTTTTCATTGAAAAATCATATTTATTAATACTTTACAGACATTCACTCTTTTGAGGTGTTCATGTAAAAATACAAAACAATTTTATTTATTAATATATAGAAGAATGCTTTATAAACCATTTAGTCTAGTTAAAAAACATTGATTAAAAGAAAATTAAATTACACCATAAAATAAATCTATTTGGTTTGATGAAATTCATTCAAATTATTAGTAAATTCTGCCTTGAAAAAATACAATGAGATGAAAAAATATGTAGATGTAGATACTTTAAAATATATGCTATATGATGTACATAACCTTGAAGGATTATTAAAAAGAGAACGTTTTCAAGACCATGATAAAGAATCGCTTGATATGTTTTTAGATTCTTCTAAAGATTTTGCAGACAAGGAGTTATTTCCTTTTATAAAGGAAATGGACGAGAAACCTGCACACTATAAAGACGGGACAGTTTATGTTCACGATCAAGTAAAAACAATGATGTACAAGGGTGGAGAACTTGGTATTATCTCTGCTCCATTTGATTATGAAGATGGAGGTATGCAAATCCCCTTGGTTGTTTATACCGCTGCAACCTATATTTTAGACGCCGCTAACAATCATTTACCCGGATATGCAGGTTTGACACAAGGAGCAGCCGAATTAATCATTCACTTTGCCAATAAAGAATTAAATGAAACCTATGTTCCAAATATGTTGTCTGGACAATGGGGAGGAACTATGTGTTTGACTGAACCTCAGGCTGGGAGTTCATTGTCTGATATTGTTACAAAAGCAAAACCAACATCCGATGGCTACTATAAATTAAGTGGTCAAAAAATATTTATTTCTGGAGGTGATAATCAATTTGCAGAGAATATAGTTCATCTGGTTCTTGCCCGTGTCGAAGGAGCACCAAAAGGAACTAAAGGTATTTCTTTATTTGTAGTTCCAAAAAACAGACCTGATAGGTCTGGGTCATTAATTCCTAACGATGTAACTACTGTTGCTGATTTTCAAAAACTAGGACAGCGTGGATATTGTACAACACACCTTGGTTTTGGGGATGCAGACGATTGTAGAGGTTGGTTGGTTGGTGATGAGAATCAAGGATTAAAATATATGTTTTTGATGATGAATGCTGCTAGAATAGGGGTTGGAAGAGGCGCTTCTGCAATTGCTTCGGCTGCATATTATGCCTCATTACAATATGCTAACGAACGCCCACAGGGAAGGAAACTTTCTAGGGATGGAAAAAAAGATCCAAACGAAAATCAAAGCTTAATTATAGAACACCCTGATGTTAGAAGAATGCTTCTTTTACAAAAAGCGGTAGTTGAAGGTTCTATGAGCCTTGTTCTTCGAGCAGCAAAATATTATGACTTAGAGTTAACAGCTACTTCCGGTGAAGAAAAAAGCAAGTACAACACCTTATTAGAAATGATTATCCCAGTGGTTAAAACCTACCCCTCGGAGGCAGGTAGCTACGCCGTAAATAATGGTCTGCAGGTACTGGGCGGATACGGATTTTGTTCTGACTTTATTCTTCAGCAATATTATAGAGACATTAGAATTTGTGCAATATATGAAGGAACAACTGGTATTCAGTCTCAAGATTTATTAGGTCGAAAAATCACCATGGGTAATGGTTCGGGTCTGGCGCTATTGTCTGCAGAAATTCTAAAAACAATTGAAGAATCTAAAAGTCATAAATCACTTCAACCTTATGCAGCTGAATTAAGTAACAAGCTTGAACTTACTCAAAAAATACTTGAGTCACTCATGCCACATGCTTTAAAGGGTGACTTCGAACGCTATTTAGCCGATGCTAGTATCTTTATGGAGTTTTTTAGTTTAATCATTATAAGCTGGTCTTGGTTAGAAATTGCAACAAAAGCACAAGAGAATTTAAATACTTCAGAAGCTTCTTTATCAGATGATTTTTATTTAAGTAAAATAGAAACCATGAAGTATTTTTATGATTATGAACTTCCTAAAACCCTAGGACATGCTGCCATTTTGATGAACCCATCAACAGTTACTATTAAAAAAGAAAAAGAATATATAAATTAATACATATATTAAAACAGTCCTTTTAGTATTTTAAAAAAACATTAATGTTAGCAAATATTAACTTAAAATATTTCTGTGGTATTGATTAAATTATAATATTTGTCAAAAATAATGAAGTAGAATATGAAGAGTATTTTTAGTTTTGATTTCAAACATTTTAGAGGTGATCTTTTTGGAGGATTAACCGCTGGTATAGTTGCACTTCCATTAGCTTTAGCCTTTGGAGTTAGTTCTGGTCTTGGCCCTAGTGCTGGATTATATGGAGCTATTTTCTTGAGCTTTTTTGCTGCCTTATTTGGTGGAACATCTACTCAAATATCAGGTCCAACTGCCCCAATGACTGCTGTGAGTATGGTTTTCATTGCAGAAATCATTTCACGTTTTGATGGTGATGTAGAAAAAGCTCTACCTACAATTTTATCTATTTTCTTTTTGGCTGGTTTATTACAAGTAGCAATAGGAATGCTCGGTATAGGTAAATACATTAGATACATCCCCTACCCTGTAGTTTCTGGTTTTATGACTGCAATTGGAGTAATAATCTTAATAACTCAAATCCCACCTTCTTTCGGCTACTACCCTAAAGAAGATGTAAATTATGTAACTCAGTTTAAACCTCAAGCAGAAGAAATTATTTTAGAAAATATTCTTAAAGATGAAATGAAAGAGGGCATCTTAGTTTTAGAGAATTTTAAAACAACCATAGAAAGAGCTGAAAAAATAACAGAGGATGACATCTTGGTTGAGGCTAAAACTCTGGCAGGGAAAAATGCCTCAGGGGTTATTGGTACGTTAAAAACTTTGCCTAAAATAGTTTCAAACATAAAATACTTAGAATTAATTCTTGCATTAGCTACAATTTTTATAATTTTTGGATTTAAAAAAATAACAACAAAAGTTCCAAGCACGCTTGTTGCACTATTTGTTGTTTCTGGAGTAGCCATTGGTTTTGGCCTAGAATACAGGCCTATAGCGACAATCCCTTCTGGACTTCCTATTCCTAATCTATCCCTGTTTGGCAGTTTGGGTGTAGACACATTTAGTAGCTATATTTTTACAGCAATTACACTTGCTTTTCTTGGAGCAATAGATTCACTTCTAACTTCTGTAGTTTCAGATAATATGACAAAAACCGTTCATAAGCCTAATAAAGAACTTATTGGTCAAGGAATTGGAAATAGCATTGGAGCTATATTTGGAGGATTACCTGGAGCTGGAGCAACCATTAGAACCGTTGTTAATATCAATGCAGGAGGAAAAACAAAGCTTTCTGGAATGATTTCTGGTCTTCTTTTATTATTGATTTTATTAGTATTAGGCCCTATTGCTTCTAAAATACCTGCAGCAGTTCTCGCTGGAATTTTGATTACAGTAGGTATTGGAGTTATGGATTATAAAGGGCTTAAAGCAATTCCTTCGATGCCAAAAGATGAGGTGCTTGTTTTAATTGTGGTATTGATTCTTTCAACTTTTTGGAATTTAGTTTATGCCGTGGGAATTGGCCTCATTATTGCCTCATTGATGTTCATGAAAAAAATTGGGGACCTTACGGGGGAGAGCTTAAATATTAAACCTTTGAAAAAGGAAGTTTCATGGGATGATGAAAAGGACCTTTCAAAAAAATTAAAAGGAGAAGTTTTCATAAAGCACATCGACGGACCTTTGTTTTTTGGATCTACATCAAAATTTACGGAGACAGCCAAACAAATACCGGACTCAAGTACGACCTTAATCATTAGACTTGACAGAGTACCCTATATTGACCAGTCTGGGCTTTATGCATTAGAATCGGTGATTTTAGACCTCAGTCAGCAAGGAAAGGAAATACTTCTTGTTGGTGCAGCTAAACAGCCCAAGTACATGATGGAACGTATTGATATAATTCCAGATTTAATTCCTGAAAATCAAATTTTTGAAGATTTTAATTCTTGTCAAGAATGGCTTATTGAAAGCTAGAGAAAATAAAATTATTTTAAAACCGTGAAAAACTAATTTGGTTTAATAAAATTTAACAACTCTTTACGGACTAATTTGTAATCATTTATTGTATTGCTTATAACTTGTTCACCTTCTAGGTTTTCATTATTCGAAAACCATTTAGAAGCTATTTCGTTAAATTCTACATTAAGATTTCTTCTACTCCACATTGACATTTCATATAAAATAGGATAAAGATCAATACCAACATCTGTCAAAAAATAATACTTGGTCTTTTTGTTGTCGTGTGCAAAAGCAAAGTCAATAATTCCCTTTTCTCTCAAAGATTTTAATCGGTCAGAAAGAATATTAGTAGCGATTTTTTCAGATGAATTTGCAAATTGTTTAAATGTACTTTTATTAGAAAATAAATCCCGAATCACTAAAAGCGACCATTTATCTCCGACTAAGTCTACTAAATTAGAAATTGGACAGCCCGAACGATAATTCATAATATGAAAATTTATTATTTATGATTCAAAATTAATACAATTAATTGAAAGTTATGATGCTTTAGAAAAAAATCAGAAAGATCCAATAGTTAAATCCATCCAACTCAATCGTGCTTCAAGGTAACTTTCAAGTTCACTGACAGCATTATTGTAATCAACATCTACTCCAGTCCACTTTTTATAATTCCTGTCTATTGCACCATTTATAATTAAAAACTCAGAAGTTTCGCTAACCAATCCCAAGACTGATGCATTACTCAATATATTGGAGCGTAGTTCAATCCATCTGGCTTGCAAAGCAACTTGAAACTGAGGATCTTCTAGCAAGCGAGGCCACCAAAAGGGAACCATCCAGGTGTCATCAGTCACATGATTATTATAGTTTGCAATCCAATCTGTGTTTGGCACTCTATACTGGCGATCATATCCAATGTTTAAATCCCAAACAGGTCCCATTTTTAAGGGTCCTGATTTTTCCTTATGCATATAGGTGCTTAATCGATAGGCGTCTACATTTCCAGTCAATTCGTTCAAAATAAAATAATCTAAAAAACTATCCAAGTCAATGAAATCAGTATAAGACCTTTCCTGGGTCGAAAAATCATCTGTCAAAAGAGCGGTCTCAAAACCATGAATATAATTCTGAATATATTCTTTTTGTTGAGGCGTTATATCATCATTCTTTGGATGCTCATATAGGAAATAGGTTTCAAGAGGTTGTTTGGGCCCAAAAGGCTCAGAAGTGATTGAACCGCCAAAAACATCATATTGAGATCTAAAACTAAGAGCTTCAGAATAGCTCGAATCGTCGCCCCAATTATTTTCATAATAAGATAAGGGCTGATCGGTAGCAACATCCCCTCCTGAAGTTTTATCTATTTTTAGAATATAACCACCAGTCAAATCCTCACCTTCGTTTTCAGATGGTTTTAATTTATTAATATCAATTCGATTGGAATCTTGTTTTAATTTCTCCATAAAAACGTAAACCCCTTCATAAGAATTATTAACTTCTAATTCTACATACCGACTTCTACTAGCGTAATTACCCATTGAACGATACAATTGGTAACCCAAATAATGATGCATTAAACTCGGGTCAAAAATACGATTATCCGCTGCGCGAAAAACATGTCCCATAAAGATCCAATCTTCCTCCTCAGGAAAACCTAAAACCGGAGCATCATATCCATCATTTGACTCATCCCAAAGTTCAATTCCAAAAGACTTTTTATCTGACAAACGGTAAGAAGTAGAACCGCGATATTCTATTCCTATTGTTGAAGAAAACACATGAGATTCTTCGATGTAAATATCCATTACACCAGGAATTTTTGGTTCGTTTTGAATGATATCTTCTGTAAATACTTGAATGTATGGGATTACACTTGTCCCCAGAGAAACATCAAAAAGAGATTTATGTTCTACATCCGATTTTTTACAAGATATTACTGTAAATGAAGATATAAGTAGAATAATCAAGAGTCTGAAAATTTTACTTGAAATAGAAAAAGAAACTGTCATAATAATCTGTGAGGCGTTAATAATAAATAAAATACTTTATTGTTGGTATTTTGTTTTCAAATGTAATGAATATAGGAGATGATAACAATTAATGTTTTGAAATAAAGAAATTACCTGCTAATGAATTTGTATTTTTGTTCTCTAAAAAAAGAAGAAACCACCTATGAATTTACTCTCAATTGAAGGCATATCTAAGTCATATGGCGAAAAAGTTATTTTTAAGCCTATTTCTTTTGGGATTAATAAAGGTCAAAAGATTGCCTTAATTGCTAAAAATGGAAGTGGAAAAACTTCTATCCTGAATATAATTGCAGGAGAAGACACACCAGATGAGGGGAATGTAATTTACAGAAAAGGTACTCGAGTTGCCTATTTGGCTCAGGAACCCAAATTAGACGTTAAACTTTCGGTAGAAGAAAGTATTTTACAAGCTGATAATCCGACTTTAAAAGTTATTGCTGCTTATGAAAAAGCTCTTGAAAATCCCGATGATCAAAAGACTTATCAAAAGGCATTTGAAGCTATGGATCAAAACCAAGCTTGGGATTTTGAAAACCAATACAAGCAAATTTTATTTAAACTTAAATTAAATGATTTAAGTGCACTTGTTGGAAGTTTATCTGGGGGGCAGAAAAAAAGAATAGCATTATGTAATGCCTTATTGAGACAACCCGAACTGATTATATTGGATGAGCCTACGAATCATTTAGACCTTGAAATGATTGAGTGGTTAGAAGACTATTTTGCGAAAGAAAAACTAACCTTACTAATGGTTACACACGATCGTTATTTCCTGGAGCGAGTTTGTAATGAAATTATTGAACTAGATGAAGGTGATTTATATACCTACAAAGGAAACTATTCTTATTATCTTGAAAAAAGAGAAGCCCGATTAATTCAAGAAAGTGTTGAAGCTCATAAAACAAAACTTCATTTCAAAAAAGAATTGGATTGGATGAGACGTCAGCCTAAGGCAAGAACAACAAAGTCAAAATCTAGAATTGAAGATTTTAAAGTAATTAAAGAAAAGGCCAGTCAAAGAAGAAATGAACACGAGGTGCAATTAGAAATTAATATGGAACGCCTGGGTAGTAAAATGATCGAAATGCATAAGGTTCAGAAGGCGTATGGTGATAAGATCATTTTAAACCAATTCGATTATATGTTTCAAAAAAATGATCGTATCGGGATTATTGGTAAAAATGGTACGGGAAAATCAACTTTTTTAAATTTATTAACTTCAAACGACACAGCAGATGCAGGTAAAATTGTTTGGGGTGAAACTTTAAAATTTGGTTACTATACTCAAAATGGAATCAAAGTAAAAGAGGGACAAAAAGTAATTGATGTTATAAGAGAATACGGTGAATTTATTCCACTAAAAAAGGGACGTAAAATTTCTGCCCAACAATTACTAGAACGTTTTTTATTTGATCGAAAAAAACAATATGATTTTGTAGAAAAATTAAGCGGTGGAGAACGCAAACGTCTATACCTGTGTACTGTATTAATTCAAAATCCAAACTTCTTAATACTCGATGAGCCAACCAATGATTTAGATATTGTAACCCTCAACGTGTTGGAGAGTTTTCTGTTAGACTTTCCAGGATGTTTACTTGTTGTGTCGCATGATCGATACTTTATGGATAAAATTGTAGATCACTTATTTGTGTTTCAAGGAGAAGGAGTTATTGAAGATTTTCCAGGCAACTATTCTGATTATAGAGTTTATGAAGATTCAAAAATAGAGGAGAAAAACGCAACTCATTCAGCCGAAAAGAAAGTTAAAAAGGAATGGAAAGAAACTCCAAAAAAGGCAGTATTGACTTTTGATGAGCAAAAAGAATTCAAAAAACTAGAAAAGGAAATTGAAAAGATTGAACTTGAGAAGGAAGGTATTCAAAATCGTTTCTCAATAGAAAATCTAGAGCCTCAAAAAATTGAAGAACTTTCAATTAACCTAGGTAAACTAGATCAAAAACTAGATCAAAAAACTACGCGATGGTTTGAATTATCTGCACTTCAAGAATAACGAATCCCGACATCTTGTGATTTGAGTATTTGTTTTTAGAATAGCTTTTGTAGATTTACTAAAAATTATTCTATGAAACTTCGTTTATTATTCTTTGCAGCACTGATTTCCCTTGGGGTTCAAGCACAAAAAAAGAATCCTTCAAGCAAGGCTCCTAAAATCATTGATTCTTTGACAAAAAAAATGACTCAGAACAAAGGGTTAATCACAACCTATTTGGATGAAGAAAATCATTTGTATTTTGAAATCGACAGTACTCTTCTAGACAAAGATCTACTAGTAGTGACGAGAATAGCTCAACTTCCAGCTAATTATTCGCCTTACACAAATGCAGGTTCTAAAACTGCGCAACAAGTAATTCGCTTCACCAAAAAAGGAAAGAAAATAATCTGGAAAGAAATTTCTTATAGTAATATAGCTTCTCAAGAGGACCCCATTAGTTTGAGTGTTGCTGAAAATAATTTTCACCCTATTTTAGCGACATTTGATATAAAAAACAAAGAAAATAATAGGTTCTTAATCGACGTTAGTGATCACTATCTAAAAGATTCACCTGGGTTTAATATAATTCAAAAATCACAAAAAGACAATTATAAAATAGGAAGTGCTGATAAAAAAAGAAGCATGATCGATAGTGCTAGAAGTTTTCCTCAAAACACTGAAATTCTTCACACCTTGACTTTTAGTGCCTCAAAAGCTCCAAGAGCAAATAGAAGTAAGACATTTAGTTTTCAAATAAATCATTCATTCATTGCCTTACCCGAAGATAAAATGAAAATTAGACATAGTGATCAACGTGTTGGGTGGTTTTCTGTAAAAAAAGTAGATTATAGTTCGCAAGCCCTCAAGGCTGATGAAATAGAACTTATAAGAAAATGGCGCCTAGAACCAAAAGATCCTGAAGCATATATGAATGGTCAATTGGTAGAACCTATAAAGCCTATTGTATATTATTTAGATCCCGCAACACCTATTAAATGGCGTCCTTATTTTAAACAAGGAATTGAAGATTGGAATACTGCTTTTGAAAAAGCTGGATTTATAAATGCAATTATAGCAAAAGACCCCCCAACAAAAGTAGAAGATCCCGATTTTAGTCCAGAAGACATCCGCTATTCTACCGTACGCTATGTAGCTTCAACAACACGAAATGCAGTTGGTCCTAGTGTATCAGATCCTAGAACTGGCGAAATTATAGAGAGCGATATCATTTGGTATCACAACCACCTCCGCTCCTACCGTAATCGATATTTGTTGGAAACTGCTGCCGCAAACCCAAAAGCAAGAACCTTAGATACTCCTGAAAAAGAGATCGGGGAAATGATGCGTCGAGTTATCTCTCATGAAATTGGTCATGCATTAGGCTTACCCCACAACATGAAAGCAAGTTCTGCATATCCAGTTGATTCGTTAAGATCAGGAACTTTTACTCAAAAAATGGGAATTGCAGCTACCATAATGGACTACGCACGATACAATTATGTTGCACAACCTGGTGATGAAAACATCCGTTTTGTTCGACAACTTGGACCCTACGATGATTATGCTATAGAATGGGGATACCGCTATTATGATTCTAAGACCGTTGAACAAGAAACAAAGGAATTAAAAAAGTTTGTAGATGCTAAATCTTTAGATCCTGTATATATGTTTGGAGGACGAGGATATGATCCTGATTCACAAACCGAAAACATTGGAAATGATCCCGTAAAAGCAAGTGAATATGGTTTAAAAAACTTAAAAATCGTTGCTAAAAACTTACCTAAATGGACGCTAGCAGAAGGATCTAATTACGATGATTTGGAAGAACTTTATGGAGAGATGATTGGCGTTTATAGAAGATATATTTACCACGTTCATACCTTGGTTGGAGGTGTTAACGAAACACGTCACAACACTAATCAAAAGGGAGTTTACACCTATAAGAATACTCCTAAATCAGATCAATTAAGTGCGCTAAACTTTTTAAACAGAGAGCTTTGGAATGCGCCAAGTTGGTTAATGAATCCTGCCTTGATTTCTAACATAAAAAACGAGGGAAGTCTAAATCTTATACAAAACTTGCAGCGCTATGCCCTCAACCGTTTTTTATCAGAAAGACTTCTAAACCGTATGCTTTCTACTTCTCAAACTTTGGTAGGAGATGCACTTAATGTAGACGAACTTTTACAAACTCTATTCAATAATATTTTTGAAAGCCGAGCACAACCTGATTCATTTGAACGCGCACTTCAACTCAACTTTATTATGCAAGTAAAAGAGTTAAAGACAGCTGAAAAACTTCATCCAGAAGTAAAAGCTCTTTTGACAAGTTTACAGGCTGATGTAAATAAATGGGCAAAAAAGAAAAGAGGCGTTTCAGATAAAACATTAAAATTACATTTTCAATATTGTTATAAAGAAAGTTCTGAAAGTTAATTTTAAGAATTTTAAAAAACTAGAAAAAGAACACCTTACCAATAGGAAAGAGTTTGGCTATTTTTTATATTTGATTAAAATATAAAACTATGTCTATATCTAAAATTTATTCTTCTGGATTTAAAAATAGAAACCGAGCCCATTTTACTGCTATTGTTAGCATAGCTAAATCCGATGGAACCATTACCCAAGAAGAAGAAAAGTTCTTGGATCGCATGGCTATTAATCTAGAAATAGAGGAAAATGAATATCAAAACATCCTTGAAAATTCAAGTAAGTTTGAAATTAATCCTCCGGTTAACCAAGTGGAACGATTGGAACGTTTATTCGACCTCACGCGCATGATTTATGCTGATCATATTGCGGATGATAATGAGACCAAACTTTTAAATCGTTTAGTTGTTGGTCTTGGGTTTAATTCTGATTCAGAAGCTGTTGTTGCAAAAGCACTTAGCCTTGTTGCAGCTGGAAAGGATGAAGAAGAATTTATAGCGGCTTTTAAATAGAAAAAATCATTCTGTTGTTTGCGGTACAAAACCAGTAAAAGTGTAACCTATTTCTTCATCGGCTATCTGCAAATCATAATCAAAATAAAATTGCTTTGGGAATCCATAAGTCTCATCAAAGAGAACAGTATAACTCGCTGGATTTTGATTTAGTCCTCCCCTAATATATTTGAACCTGTCGTTAACTGTTAAAATAGATTGATGTATTTCGGAATCATATGGGACTTGGTTTACCGAAATGATTTGATCATCTAATACAACTACTGCTTTGGGGCTTGTGTAATCACTTATACAGTAACAACTTATTGTTTGCGTAAAAGAATAGGAACTAATTTGTTTAGATTCCCAAAGCACTTTTTGTTTTTCTAAAACAGTAAAATCGGTTTCCTTTTCAATAGCTTCCTTGGAACAAGAACTTATTGCAAGGAATAATAAAAATAAAAAAGAAGATTTTAAATTCATGGTTATTTATTCTTAGTTTGGATGCTTTCTACCACAACAGAAAACAATATGATTGCACCCCCAAGATAAACATTTGATGCAGGAACTTCACTCAAAAATACAAAAGCTAAAATAATTCCAACAATGGGTTGTAAACTGCTAATTATACTCGCTGTACTTACTTCAAAAAAGCGTAGGCTTTTTACAAAAAGTGTGTGCCCTATTGCTGTTGTTAAAACTGCTAGAATTATCAAATACGGCATTTGAGAAGGAATTGAAGATAAATCCATGAAAAACAAAAATGGAATCAGCAAAACACTCACTACAAGCATTTGATGAAACATGATAACAGTTCCATTGTATCGATTTACATGACGTTTTAGAAGCAGGGTTCTTAATGCATATAAAAGGGCCGAAAATACACCAACAAGTACGCCTTTGAAATTGTCGTTTTCTAAATCGAATTCTGGAACTAAAACATAGACACCAACTAAGATTAAGAGCGTAAGAAACACCTGAACATAACTAAGTTTTGCTTTTATGAAAAAAGGCTCAAGTAAAGCTGTAATTAATGGAAATGTATATAATGACAATACCGCAAGAGCAACGTTAGAAAGTTTTAGAGCATAGAAATAGGTGATCCAATGCCCTGCCATAAAAACACCACTTAGGACTAAAGATGGGAGATCTTTTTGAGAAAGAATCTTTAGATTCATTTTCTTATATCGACAATAAAAATATAATGCCACCAGAGCCAAAATAGAACGACACCATATAATAACCGGGGGGTCTAGAGCAATATACCTTCCTAAAACACCCGAGGTGCTGATTAAGAATGTTGCAAATATTAACTCAATAAATTGATACTTTTGAGTTCCGATCATAGCATACTACTTTCAATACATTTTCTTAAACCTCCAATAAGATGCTCCACCTAAAAGAGTAACAAAAAACAAGGCATAATAAACGAAATCTGGGGTTATAATTTTATCTCCACTTGCATAAGAATGCAATCCTGATAAATAAAAATTAACACCGAAATAAGTCATCATAATACTTCCAAATGCTAATACACTAGAGAAGTTAAACATCCATTTACTTTTTAGCACTGGAATTAGTCGCATGTGAATTACAAAAGCATAAATCATAATGCTGATAAGTGCCCATGTCTCTTTTGGATCCCAACCCCAATATCGCCCCCAACTTTCATTAGCCCACATACCACCAAGGAAATTTCCTATGGTCAGCATAATTAGTCCAACTGTCAAGGAAAGCTCGTTAATTATGGTTAATTCTTTTATGTTTAAAGCCATACGCGCTTTGTTCTTATTAGTAGTCAATAGAATCAATAGTAAAGCAATAATTCCTATAATCATACTCAAGGCAAACGGCCCGTAACTTCCTACAATAACCGCAACATGAATCATCAACCAATAACTATCCAGTACGGGTTGCAAGTTTGCAATAGCTGGATCCATCCAATTCCAATGAGCAATCATCAAAATCATTGCGGCCACAAATGTGGTTGCTGCCATCGTTAGATTTGATTTTCTTCCAAAAGCAAGACCAAAAAACATAGTAGCCCAGGATACATAAATCATAGATTCATATGCGTCGCTCCAAGGAGCGTGACCTGAAATATACCAACGAGCAATTAAACCAGCAGTATGTAGTAAAAACAGAATTCCAATTGAAGCTTTAAAGAAAAAAATACTAGATCGAATGACTTTAGAATCTTTAAAAATCTGAATCAATAGAATTATAAAGAAAAGAGCTCCAACGTAGAGATACCAACTGAAAAGTTTTTTGAATATATCGTATTTATTGTAAGCAATCTCTGCCGCAATTTTGTCCTCAGAAGGCAATATATCTCCTCCATAACGCTTTTGAAAACCTGCTAAACTTTCTAATAGATCAGAAGCTTGCTTATAATCGTTTGTTGCTTTTCCAGCACGTAATGATTGAAAATATAAAGGCAAGACATTACGAACATAAAGAGAGTCCGTTCCTTTAAAATTAGCTTCTTCTAACTCAGGAAAAGAAACCCATTTATTGTTTTCATCTTCGGGGATAGGAAAAATTCGAAGCACTTTCCCCTCTAATGCAGAATACAATAAATTGACACGTTTGTCAACTTCAATAAAGTCTTTTTGAAACTGATTTGGAACTGGTGTTCTATAGGCACCTTCTAGTTGTGTGGATAATTTATAAACCCCCGTAGTATCAAAAAATGACATTAAGGGGGCGAATTTGGCTTTGGCATTGACGCCTAATATTGAACGAATAGAATCGTTACCACGTTTCAAATAGATTACCGGAATATTATACCAAACAGCAGGAGCATTAAGAATAGATAGTAAAACTTGGTTAGAATCCATTCCATTGTAAGTGTCCGATTTACTTACTTTTCTTAATAATTCAGATGAAAATGTATTGGCCGGTTTCATTCGGCCTCCCATATCTTGAATTACTAAAGATCCGAATTTAGCAGCATGTTCTTTTGAAAAAGCATCCGCTACCACAAGTGAATCGAAATTAATTTGAGTTTTTACATGGTCGTGGTCTTGAGCCCAACCAATGGAAAAAGCAAGTAATATTAGCAGCGTTAGTTTATTTTTCTCTATTTTAATTTTATCTAGTGTTTTTGAAAGATCTTTAAATCTAGTTTTTCCTATAAAGAAAATCCCCATTAAACTCATATACAACATAAAGTAACCAATATAGGTAACCCAAGTTCCCCAAAAGTCATGATTTACAGAAAGCACAGTACCTTTTTCGTCTGGAGAAAAAGAGGATTGAAAAAAACGATATCCTTGTTGATCAAGAACATGATTCATGTATATATCATAATCATAGGGTTCCTTGTCTTCAACTACAATTTTACTTTTGAAAGAAGAATAACTTTTTTCAGTTCCGGGGTAACGTTCTGCAATAAAATCTTTTAATCTAATATTAAAAGGAAGCTCATAAGATATTGAACCATATTTAACATAGAATTCTAAATTTCCAACCCCTATTTTTTTAGGGTCGTTTGTTACACCTTTTCCTCCAAGAACGGTAATCAATTCTGACTTACCATCTGTTTTAATTTCTAATCTTAAAGCATCTTGCTGAGAAGCTTGGTTTTCATCTGCTTTTACTATATCAAACTTACCTCTTAAAACAGGCTCTGGAATTACAAACTGAAAATTAGGCAATGCATAAAGCGAGCGAAGTTGTAACAGCTGTATGCTGTCTTTAACTAGATTTCCTTCAAACTGATCTGCCATTCGCATAAAAGTACCTTCAAACGGACTGCTAACAAAATACTCCCCATCTATTACCTGGATATTGGTGGCACCATCTATAGGGTTGTTTAACGTAAATAAGAGGTTGTGGATGTTAACTACCTCTCCCTCTTTGAGATAATGATCGTGCCTATTTCCATCACTTGCCTCAACTATCTTTAGGTATCGATCTCCCTCCGAGTCTAAAACTAAACCCTCGGTTGCATTTTCTAAATAATCTACAAAATGAATCGAAAAATCTTGATTTTTAAATTCATCTGATATCACAAAATCGTGATCAACATGTTCTGATAAAAGAAGTTGTTTTGTGATTGGCTTTCTTAAAGCGCGCCCTTCAAATTCGCCATCAACTAAAATTTCTAAATAGGTTTTTTCAGATAAAAAAATGTTGGTAGACTCCCCTTCTCGTATGGGCATAACACCCTCATAACCAACATAACGAGTGATAAAAGCTCCAAATAGTATTAAAATAAATGATAAATGAATACTTAAAACTGCCCACTTTTCTTTTCTGAAAAGTTTGTATTTAAACATGTTTCCAATGAAATTGAAAACAAAAAACACCATCATCAACTCAAACCACCAGGCGTTATATACCCAAATCTTTGCAGCATCGGTAGAATACCAGGTTTCTAAAAGTGTACCGATTCCCATTGCTGTTGGAAATGCAATAAAAAGCACACTCATTAAACGATTAGAAGCTAAATAAGTTAGTAATTTTTCTTTCATAAAAAGTCATCCTAAATTTCGACACAAAGATACTTGATGCATTTTAAATAGGCTTTCAAAACAAAACAAATCTTCGATATAACAAACAAAATTTCAATTTCAATCTTCATTCAACAATCTTATCCTTGAAATAGGTTCCAAAGAGTATATAAACTGAAAAAATAACAGTTAATATCAAATATTAATTATGAAAATATTGTTTTACATTTAGGGTATGGTTAAGATTTCTATTCTTGGTGCTGGAAATGTAGGTAGGCATCTTTTTAATAATTTCACTCAAACCAAAGAGGTTCAGGTAATTCAATGGTTTAATAGAAATATAAATTCAATTGAATCATATAAAAATGAAGTTAGTATTACGAATCGAATTGAAGAACTAAAAGAAGCAGATGTATATTTATTGTGCTTAAGTGACGATATACTGCCAGAGATTTCGGCTAAGTTAAATTCCCTGAAAGGAATTATTGCGCATACTGCTGGAAGTGTTTCTATGGATGTATTATCAGATCATGAAAACCATGGGGTATTTTATCCGCTACAAACCTTTTCGAAAAATAGAGCTGTAGATTTTGAGAATATCCCGATTTGTATTGAAGGAAACAATAACCTAAGTGAAGAAACCTTAAACAAACTAGCAACACATATAAGTAAAAAAATTCATGCTATAAATTCCAAACAACGCATGGGCTTGCATACTGCTGCGGTTTTTGTAAATAACTTCACAAACCATCTTTATCAAATTGGAAATGAAATTTGTGAAGAACAGCAAGTGTCTTTTGAGATGCTTTTACCCTTAATTAATGAAACAGCTTCGAAGATTGAGTCCATTACTCCAAAAGAAGCCCAAACTGGACCTGCTTTAAGAAAAGATATAAATACCATTCAAAAACATCTGGATCTGCTTACAAATCCTGAGTTTAAAAACTTATATTTAACCCTTACAGATTCTATACAGAAAAACGATGAGCACAGTAAACTATAAAGAAAATCTAAACCACGTTAAAGCCTTTGTTTTTGATGTCGATGGAGTTTTAACAAACGGAAATGTTATGATTACCACTACAGGTGAAATGTACCGTGAAATGAATACAAAAGATGGCTATGCCATGAAATGTGCTCTAGAACAAGGTTTTAGAATTGCTGTTATTTCTGGAGGAACTAATGAAGGAGTTCGAAGTCGTCTTAAAGCACTTGGAGTTGACAGTATATATCTAGGTGCGCATCACAAGATTGAACCTTACGAAGATTTTATTTATAGTTACGACCTCAAAGCAGAAGAAATTCTATATATGGGAGACGATGCACCTGACATTGAAGTAATGTTAAAAGTAGGAGTTGCTACCTGTCCTAAAGATGCTGTTACTGACGTTAAGGAAGTAGCCGACTATGTTTCTCATAAAAATGGTGGAGCAGGTTGTGTCCGAGACGTTATTGAGCAAGTACTTCGAATTCAAGGAAAATGGAGCACTTCTGTTGGTGCAAAAAACGATTGAAATGTACGCTCAAAAATTCAAGTCATATGAAATTATTTTAGCTTCAAATTCCCCGAGAAGAAAACAATTCTTTGAAGAAGCTGGAATCCCGTTTACCCTAAAAACATTTGAGGTAGATGAAGTTTTTGATCCTAAACTAAAAGGAACTGAAATTTCTGATTATCTCGTAAAATTAAAAGCTAAACCTTTTATCTCAATTATTAAAACCAACCAAATTGTTGTTACTGCAGACACCATAGTCTGGGGAGATAAACTTTATTTAGGAAAGCCTAAAACTAAAAAAGAGGCTGTTGAGATGTTAGCTACCTTATCAGCAAAAGATCACCAAGTAATAACGTCAGTTGCTTTTACCCAAAAAAAGCAACAACACATAATTAATGAAATCAGTAAGGTCCGTTTTAAAGAACTTTCTTCCGAAGAAATAGAATACTATGTAAATAATTTTGAACCCATGGATAAAGCAGGCGCTTATGGAATTCAAGAATGGATAGGAACCATTGGAATTGAAAACATATCGGGTAGTTACACCAATATCGTAGGTTTGCCTATGGCACAAGTAGTTCAAAGTTTAATTCGTCTTACATCAAGCATTTAAAAATGATGAAAAAAGTACACACTTTGTTTTTTATATTCTCCCTCTTCGGGTTTCTAAGTATTAATGCTCAACGGGTTTCTGAACAATTTAAAAAACATTGGTTTGACGGAAATGCTGAGATAAGTTCCTATTCTCTTGAGCAATCTCGGTATGGAGAAATAAGAGATGGAAGTGCAGTCCTGATCTTTGTAACCGAAGATTTCTTAAATAAAGAACAAGTAAAAGCAAACCAAAAGTCAAAAAACACAATTCCTGTTATAAAGTCAAACAGGACCAAAAAATTTTTAACAGGAATATACCCCTACTCTATTATGAGTAGTTCTTTTAGTGCAATTAAAAGTCCTCAAAATATCGTAAAAAGTTCTGCTTCCATTCAAGAATGGTGTGGGCAAAGTTATTTACAAATAAATAAAAGAGAAAAGCAACTTGAAATTACTTCACATTCTTATTTCGAAGGAGAGGCAGATCAAAACTTTAAAATTGCAGAAAACAGAACTGAAGATGAGCTTTGGAATTTGATTCGAATGGGTCCGCAAAATCTACCTCTTGGAAAAATTAAATTAGTCCCAAGTCTTGAAAGTAGTCGTTTAAATCATGAAGAAATTAGAGCACATCAAGCCCTTGCGGAAATGAATCAAAAGGAAAAAACTACAGTTTATACAATAACGTATCATGAATTAAAACGATCAATTGCGATAGAGTTCAACACTGCTTTCCCCCATTCTATAGAAGGCTGGGTTGAAAAAAATATTGGAAAAGGAGCTGCTTATGTATCTACTGCAAAAAAAATACACACAGAGAGACGACAATATTGGAGAGAAAATAATAACGCTTCTAAACAATATAGAGTTCCTTTTAAAATTGACTTAAATGAAAAATAAAACACTTACTTTTTTATTGTTAATCGTTCTTAGCCTTACCAAAGGGTATAGTCAAAAGTCGAGTACAGAGATATACAATCAGCTGGAAAAGTTAAATTTTTTAGGATCTGCTCTTTATGTAGCTGCTCACCCAGACGATGAAAACACAGCCTTAATATCTTACTTTTCTAATCATGTAAATGCACATGCAGCCTACTTATCGATGACACGCGGAGATGGAGGACAAAATCTTATTGGAACGGAACTACGTGAATTGCTCGGGGTTATTCGCACTGAAGAATTGATGCAAGCAAGAAGTATCGATAACGGAAATCAATATTTCACTTCTGCTATAGATTTTGGTTTTTCAAAACACCCGGACGAAACCTTAAAAATTTGGGATAAGGAACAAATTCTAGGTGAAGTTGTAAATCGTATTCGAGCGTTTCAACCCGATATTATAGTCAATCGTTTTGATCACAGAACTCCCGGAAAAACACATGGACATCATACTTCTTCTGCTTTATTAAGTAAAGAAGCTTTTGGGCTAAGCAACAATACTGATGCATATCCAGAACAGCTTAAAGAGTTTGGAGTTTGGCAACCCCAACGCTTATTTTTCAATACCTCTTGGTGGTTTTATGGAAGTCAAGATAAATTTGAAAAAGCTGATAAATCAAATTTACTGTCTCTAGAAATAGGCGTATTCAATCCATTAACCGGAGTCTCAAATAGTGAAATTGCTGCATCAAGTCGAAGTTCTCATAAGTCACAAGGTTTTGGAAGTGCTCCTACCTTGGGAAGTAGAACAGAATATATTGAAATTATTGGAGGAGAACGCCCGCGCTCCAATGATCCTTTCGAAGGAATAAACACCACCTGGTCTAGACTAGAAAGAGGAAGTCCAGTTGGAAAAATGGTCGCTACTGCAATCGAATCATTTGATTTTGAACAACCTCAGAAGAGTTTAGAAACATTAGTGAACATTCATGAAGCAATCCTCAAACTCCCTGCTAGCTTGTGGAAAGAAAGGAAACTTGAGGAGGCTAAACAATTGATTTTAGATTGTGCTGGAATACAAATGCAATTTAATGCAGAACGCCCTTATGGAGTTCTTGGGGAGCAATTAAAAATCACAATCAATGCGGTTCAACAAAGTAAACTTCCTATTCAACTTGAAAGTGTTCAAGTTAACTCAACTCTTGATTTGCTTGACAAACCCCTTGAAACAAATACTAGGTTTAATAAAGCATTCAAAATCACTTTGGCTAATTCGATTAGCACTCCCTACTGGTTGCTAAAAAAAGGATCTTTAGGAACTTTTACTATTGATAATAAAGATTGGATTGGAAAACCACAAACTCCAAGTCCAATTCAAGTGAAATTTCAGTTGAATATCGCAGGAAAAAAAATTGTTTTTACAGAGTCAGTAAAACATCGGAAAACAGATCCGGTTCGAGGAGAAGTTATAAATCCTTTTTATATGCTTCCAGCCTTGGGTGTTAACTTTGAACAACCTGTTTTCCTTTTTGCCGATGGAAAAGAACAAAGCATTCGCTTAAACGTAACCAGTTATGGAACTGATTACAAAGGGTCCGTTACATTATCTCATCCCAAAGGATGGGAAATTTCTCAAAGTGCATTTCCTGTTAATCTTAATGGAAGAGGAAGCTCCCAATATTTAGAATATAAATTAAAACCATTAGTGAATGCAGAAAGTGGTTTGTTGAGCCCTGTTGCTATTCAAGGAGATAAAAAGGAAAATCTATTTGCAGTTCAAACCCTAGATTACACCCATATTCCAAAACAATATATTGCTCAACCTAGTGAAGCTAGAGCGGTTCGGTTGAATTTAAAACTTCCTCAAATTAAAGTGGGCTATATTGCCGGTGCAGGAGATACCGTAATGGAGCGTCTAAAAACAGTTGGTATTGATATCAGCTCTATTGATATAGAAACAATTTCTCTAGAAGAATTAAAAAAATACGATACGGTCCTCATTGGAATTAGAGCGTACAACGTGATCGAATCTTTGGCATATAAAAACCAAATGCTCTTTGATTTTGCAGAAGCTGGCGGAACCTTAGTGACTCAGTACAACACCAGCAGAGGACTTAAAACAAGTATAATAGCTCCTTTTGATTTAAAACTCTCGAGGGATCGGGTAACGGATGAATATAGTTATGTTCGCATACTGGATCCAAAACATCCTGCACTAAATGTACCACACAAAATAATCGCGAAAGATTTTGAAGGATGGGTTCAAGAACGTGGCTTGTATTTTCCAAATCAATGGGACGCAAGGTTTACTCCCTTATTGGGAATGAATGACTTGGGTGAATCTGAAAAATTTGGAAGTATACTTGTTGCGCCTCATGGAAAAGGAACGATAGTATACACCGGTCTTAGCTTTTTTAGAGAATTACCTGCAGGTGTTCCGGGTTCTTATCGTTTGCTCATTAATTTACTAGCTCTATAACTATGTTTTCATCCAAAAATAAAATATACTTCTACTTAATCCTCGGAAATGTAATCTATTGGATTCTTTTCATTTTATTCATGAATACATTCGAGAAATGGTAGCATTAGACTGGTTTGTCCTTTTAGGAACCCTCGCATTTATAGTATTCTATGGTATTTGGAAAAACAGGAAAAACGATTCAATTGAAGATTACTTAAAAGGTGGAAACAGCAGCCGATGGTGGACTATAGGACTTTCTGTGATGGCAACTCAAGCGAGTGCAATTACCTTCCTTTCTACTCCCGGTCAAGCTTATCATGACGGCATGGGATTTGTTCAATTCTATTTTGGATTACCACTTGCGGTGGTAATAATCTGTCTCTTTTTTATCCCAATATACCACCGACTAAAAGTCTTTACGGCCTATGAATTTTTAGAGGAACGCTTTGATTTAAGAACAAGAACCCTAACCGCTGTATTGTTTTTGGTTCAACGTGGTTTAGCTGCTGGAATTACTATATATGCACCTGCAATTATATTGAGTGTTGTTTTAGGCTGGAACCTTAAAATTTTAATCCTACTCATTGGATTCATGGTTATTTTGTATACCCTTATCGGAGGAACACGTGCGGTTAATGTAACACAAAAACAACAAATGTTCATCATCTTTTTTGGAATGATTACAGCCTTTATTTTCATCATAAACAGCTTCCCTGCCGATGTTGGTTTTATTAATGCTCTTACCATTGCTGGGGCAACTGGAAAGCTAGAAGTAATAGATTTTAGCTTAGATTTTAACAGCAGATATACTTTCTGGAGTGGAATAACTGGAGGGCTGTTTTTGGCACTCTCCTACTTTGGGACAGATCAAAGTCAAGTGCAGCGTTATTTGTCTGGAAAATCCCTTAAAGAAAGTCAACTTGGGTTGATCATGAACGGCTTCTTAAAAGTGCCTATGCAATTCTTCATACTTCTTGTTGGGGTTATGGTCTTTGTGTTTTATCAATTCGAGCCGGCACCTATAAACTTCAATCCGAAAGCAATTGAGGTGGTCAAGAATTCAAGTTATGCAGATGAATTTAAAGTATTAGAACTAGAACTAAGCCAAATTCAAGATCTTAAAAGAATGCGTCTTCTTGATGAAAATTCAATCAACTTGGAAGAAGTTGCACGATTGGATGTTCAAGAAAAACAAATTCGGACCCAAGCCAAAACCTTAATTAAAAAAGCAGCACCAGAAATTGAAACAAACGACAAAGATTATGTCTTTATTTCTTTTATTCTAAAATACTTACCTCAAGGCTTAATCGGTCTATTATTAGCCGTTATACTCTCGGCTGCCATGAGCTCAACAGCTTCTGAACTCAATGCATTGGCAGCAACAACGGTAGTTGACCTATACAAAAGAAAAAGAGGTCATTTGTCTGAAAAGCACTATGTAAATGCATCTAAATTCTTTACCCTACTATGGGGAGTTATTGCAATTATGTTTGCAAGTTTTGGAAGTTTGGTCGAAAATTTAATTCAACTGGTGAACATCATTGGATCGATTTTTTACGGAACCATTTTGGGAGTTTTTGTAGTCGCAATTTTTTTAAAAACCATCAAAGGACAAGCCATTTTTTATGCAGCTATAGTGTCAGAAGCACTTATAATTTATATCTTTTATCTAGATGTTGTTGGCTATTTATGGTTGAATGTAATTGGAACAGCACTTACAATATTCTTTGGATATTTACTACAATTTATTCTTTCTACGAAAGATTAATCGATTGAAAGTTTAAACTGGTAAAAAAATAAAGCTTAATCGTATTATATAGAATGAATAAAGCTTGTCAAACTTTTATCTTTTTGAATTTTAAATTTCTTTTTTATTCGATATTTTTTACTCTCTACAGTCCGAATAGAGATGTTTGTTAGTCTGGCAATTTCATCTGTACTTTGGTTCATTTTTAAATAAGCACAAAAACGTAAATCGTTTTGAGTTAATTTAATTGAATAACTAATTAATGATTTAAAAAATCCTGGATATACATCTTCAAAATGTTTTTCAAAATGATCATTTAAATTTTCAGTACGTAAAAGAACTTTTATTTTTTGTTTAATTTGTGTTGACGAATTGGAAGTACTGCTTTGAGGAGAATCTATGGAATTCAATAAATAATTTAAATTTTCATTTCGTTTGGAAATGAAATTAGATTTATTTAATAATTCCAATTTCTTATGGTTTAAATCATTTTCTATTATTGTTTTTTCATTCAATATTTTTTTTGACTTCTCTTTTTCTACATTAAAGTTTAAACGAAGCGAGACAAGAGAGAAAGTTAAAATTATAAAACATATTATTAAAATGAATAAATAAGTGTTGTACTTAATTCGACTATCATTTATTTCTGATTTTTTTTTAGATAGAATAATATTAGTTTCTAAATCACTCATTTTATTAATAATATTAATATCATATCCAGCTCTAGAAAGTACTAGTAATGAATCTTTAATTTTAATTAAATTTTTTAGATCTCCTTTTTTAAGGTAAATATTTTCGAGAATTTTATAATTATTTAATTTTGATTTATTAAAGAGATTTAACTTAATTGATTTAATGTTATGATTTGCAGAAGTAATAGCTTTTTCATAATTTTTTAAGCCTAAATAACATTCTGCTATTTTTGATTGGAGAGATGGTAGTTCATAAGGAAATTCGGCAAGTAATTCTTTAGATTTTTCGAAAAACTCTTTAGCAACTTTGTATTGTTCAGCTTTTAAATAGTAGTTGCCCATGTGTTTATATACATAACCATAGTTTCGAGTAGTAAAGCTTTTACTGAAATTATCATCTAAATAATCGTTCTTTTCTTGTTTATATAATCTTTCGATTTCAATAAAATGTTTATTAACATTAAACATATTATGCTGACTCATATTAACTGTCATAAGATGCATTTCGGAGACCAATAAATCTTCTATTTTAGTCTTTTTCTTTCTTATTTTATAAGCTTTAGAATAATATTCTATCGATAATTCAAAATCATTTTCCGCCTCTGCGATTGATCCTAAATTATCGTAAACAGTAGAAAGTCCAAAGTTTTTATTTTCAATATTTTCAAATAAATTGAAATTCAATAAAGCCTCATTGTATTTTAAAGTTGCATTTTTAAAATCATTATTTATATAATAAACGTTACCTATGTTTAGCAATATCCAGGGAGGAAGAATAATTTTTTTTTCATTTCGAAATTCTACAGGTATAGCTTCAAATAATTTAATTGATTCATCATAAAAGCTAATAGCATCAGCATAAAGGCCACGGTAATATAATATTTCTCCTATTTGAGAGTGAACCCCAACAAGAGATTGGGATGGATTTGAAAAATCAGCAATTTTCAAAACTTCAAAGCCAAAGTTTAAAGCTTTATCTGGATCTGAATACCTATAATATAAAACAGAATCTCTTAATGAACTTATTTCTTGATTAAGGTCTTGTTGACCGAAACAAATATCACATACAATAAGCAATATAAAAATTAATCTCAAAACATTAAATTTTTAAAATTGTAAATAGTAATATACAAAATAATAATAATAAAATAATTTCTAACAATTCATATCGATTCATGTGAAGAATTTGATAAATATTTCTCTTTTAGTTAATTAAACTCGTCCAAGGTGAAATATTCACCTTTTATACATATTCGACTTACTCCCTTAGGGAATTCATTATGAAATAAATATTCCATAGGATTTGTTTTAACTCAAATTTAATTTAAATAGTTTGTGCATAAACAAAAATTAGTACTGCATTGCTACTGCTAAACCTGTTAAATCAATAAATAATCTTGCTTTAAAACAAAAACGAAGTCTTAGTGTATAATGTTTGACAAGCACAACTACTTAAATAATTTTGGCCATTAGTTTGTTTATAGAAGTTAAAAAAAATAAAAATCTAAATATGATTAATGATTTTAAAAATTTGGATTTTAAAATCATTGAAAGTCTTGTTAATCAAATAAATAAATTAGTTTATGTATCTAAAAATGAAGTATCTTAAAAGTAGACTTTCTATTCAATTGATATTCTTCCTCAGAACAACCGGGGTTATCTAAACAGACGTTATCTATATTTTCTTCACCCAGAGCTTTAATTATTAATCGACTCGAATTAACCCCTTTACTTGTAAGCCAATTTTTAGTTTTGGTTGCTCTTCTAAGAGAAAGATCTTTATTGTATTGAATTGAAGCTCTAGAGTCAGCGTAAGAGCTTATTTGTAATATCATATTAGGGTATTTAGTCA